>OLNY01000015.1_pt1 | contig 197735 bp, 175 predicted proteins | sample 1671981 | NCBI WGS metagenome assembly OLNY01 (sample SAMEA3136632, study PRJEB25190) | human gut metagenome | biome: human gut; feature: human-associated habitat; material: faeces | place: Austria | collected 2013
TAACTACCTCAGGAGGCGAAATCCTGAAGTGAATGAATGGTAAACGAATTCGGAACAAACCAACACGCCAACAAGGCTGAATGCCACCGAATTCGCGCTTTAGCAAAGCCATTGCTAAGCCCCTCTCTCCTCGCGTGTAAACACGTTACACAAAACGATCGACCATCATTTCCGCCGATCAATCAAAAAGCTTGTGCACGTTTACTTTTTGGTCTCTCGTTTGAAAAAGAGTTCCTGAGGAGAGTTTTGCTTCACTTTACCTTTACTTGCACGCAATAAAGACCAAGCCAAACGGAAATCCCCTTAACTCCCTTTCTGAAAAGATGGTCCCTTTTTATCTGTAGCTTTTTGCCTTACTGGTATGACCCCCCTTGGGCACACCACTAAGAGAGCGCAAAAAACCACACACCGATTATCTGATACCTACTTTCAATAGACCAATTCGCAATGAACATGTTATAAATAGCCAATAGAAATGATATTTCTTCAGAAAATGAATTTTTGTTGATTTATAGATGTGGGTTTTATATTCGCTTTATTACCGTTTGGAAACACGGCTATTTCTCTCGTTTTGACGGTTAAAGGACACGATAGTTATCATCTATGTATCTTTTTCATAGATGTATGTCTTACTTTCATATATTGAATTATTTTTCTTGCCGACTATCCCTGTTTTTCTGCCGTTTTCTGATTAGGCTTTTTCTTGACGAACGCGTTCATCTCACGTACCTTTTTCCTTATTGCTTTGTGTGTGGGAGGGTTTTGCTTTTTTGAAAGCGGGCTTTACGGATGGCTTATCGCATTCAAGGAAACATCCTTTTTCACCTAAGACGACAAATCGCATCTGTCCATTAATTAGTTAGAAAGGGAGCAGTACGAAATGATCGCCTTAACCACAGCGCAAATCATCTCAATCGTCATCTTCCTGATCGTCATGATCCTTATCATTTCCGAAAAGGTTCATCGTACGACAGCGGCGCTTGCAGGTGCTGTTGCGCTCATTCTTGCCGGTATCATTACGTTTGATACAGGTGTAAGTCATATCGACTTTGGCACTTTAGGTGTTTTGGTAGGTATGATGATTTTTGTTGCTGTAGTAAAGAATTCAGGCATATTCGAATACTTAGCCATCCGCGCAGCAAAAGTCGCTAAGGGCAACCCTTGGTTGATTATGGTGTTGTTCTGTTTAATCACTGCTGTTCTATCTGCATTCTTAGACAACGTAACGACCGTTCTTTTGATCGGCCCTGTAACGTTCACGGTTTGCAAAATGCTCGAAATCAGCCCAGTGCCCTTCTTCATTGTTGAGATCATTGCTTCAAACGTTGGTGGTACCGCAACGCTTATTGGTGACCCGCCAAACATCATGATTGGTTCTGCAACTGGCCTTACCTTCTTCGATTTCTTGATGTATGACGGCCCTGCAGTTCTTCTCATTCTGATTGCTGCAATGATTTGCTTCTACTTTATTTATGGTAGAAAGATGGGCGTTGCTGAAGATAAGCAGGCATCCATCATGACGCTTCATGCCCACGAAGCTATTAAGAGCAAGTCGCTCTTTACTAAGAGTGTTGTTATGACTCTTGTTACTGCAGTTGCTTTTGTTCTTCATGGTGCTGTGCACATCGAACCGAGCGTTGTAGCTTTAGCAGCAGCCGCTATTATGCTGCTTTTAAGCCGTGCTGAGGTTGAAGAAGTTCTGCTGGACGTTGAATGGTCTACTATCGGCTTCTTCGCTGGCCTCTTCGTAGTTGTAGGTGGCTTGGCAGAAACAGGCGTTATCGAAATGCTTGCTAACGCTTTGATTGATGCTACAGGCGGCGATCTGTTCCTGACTATCATGATTATGGTATGGGCATCCGCTATTATTTCGTCCTTCCTGGACAACATTCCATTGGTTGCAACTCTTATTCCTATTGTTCAAACCATGGAAGCAGCAGGCCTTGACGTTATGCCTTACTGGTGGGCAATTTCACTCGGTGCTTGCATCGGTGGTATCGGTACGTTGATCGGTGCTTCTGCAAACGTTGTATTAGCTGGTATTTCTGGTAAATACGGCTACCCCATTACGTTTATGGAATACACCAAGATCGGCTTCCCGCTGATGATCCTGTTTACCGCAATTGCTTGTGCATACTTAGTAGTCCGCTTCTGCGTATTAGGGTGGATGTAGCTAGGTACGCACTAAGACAGGTGTACGAATACGGCTCTTGCTTGTATAGCGATTCCAAAATAAAACTCCCGCCCCACTTAAGTGAGGCGGGAGTTTTTTATAGGCATATAGGACAAAATTATGTCTGTTTTAAGGTGTTACTGCAGGTAGCACCCTATTTTGTACAAAATGCCGAGAACACAAACTGCTTAGTCAACAATCTCTACCAGAGTAATCTCAAAGTTAAGATCTTTGCCAGCCATTTCATGGTTAAGGTCAAAGATCACGTGTTCTTTAGTAACCTCTACTACCTTTGCAGGCAAAGGCTGCCCTCCTGGTCCCTGCAGATAAACTGTCTGACCCACTGGAAGTTCTTCTGCACCAGGGACGTTTGAAGTAGGAATAGTCTGTACGAGTTCTGGATTAGGCTCGCCATAAGCCTCAGCTGCAGGCAAGTGAACCTTTTTGGTTTCCCCTACTTCCATTTCGTTTACCGCTTTGTCAAAGCCTGAAATCATCTGACCAGCCATGCAAACAAATTCCAAGGGCTCGCCACGTTCTACCGATGAATCAAATACGGTTCCATCATCAAAGGTACCGACATAATGAGCGCGTACACGCTTACCTTCGTTGCTCATCTTGTTCCTTTCCAAAAATAAACAGTACTGGATAGTGTAGCGGCTCAATACTCCAAGACAAATAGAAATGCGAAAAGTCACATCAATAGCAAAGAAGCCGCCAAGCGGTTTCAGACAATAAATAAGCTCCCGCCTCATTAGGAAGCGGGAGCTTAGTATTGGTAGCTTTTCTTCGCTTAATTGCTTCGTCTAAGCGGGTCTTTTAGCTATTAGCCCTTCTAGACGCTTACACGAATACGCAGAAACGAAGTACCAAGTATACACAGCTGATTGCCGTGAAGACGAGCATCATTGGGAATGCAACCTTGGTGTACTCCATAAAGGTAATTGGGTAACCATAGGTCTTCGACATACCAGAAAGAACAACGTTTGCCGAAGCACCAATAAGAGTACCAATACCACCGATGCAGGCACCAAGTGAAATTGCCCACCAATAAGGCATAACATCAACACCGGTATTGCCGATTGCCATAATGATAGGAATGAGCGTTGCAACCATAGGAATGTTGTCCAAGAAGGAAGAAATGATTGCCGATGCCCAAACCAGAACAATAATGGTAATCATTACATCGCCGCCAGTAATATCAATCAGGCCATTAGCGAGCATATCGATAACGCCCGTTTCTACCAAACCACCAACAACGATGAACAAACCTGCGAAGAAGCCGATGGTTGCCCATTCAACGTCCAGCAATACCTTTTCGATTTCTGCAGCGCTGATAATAAGCATAACTGCTGCTGCCGTCAGAGCTACAACGCTAGGTTCAACACCAATAACGCTATGGAAAACAAATGCCAGAGCTACGATAACCGTCATTGCAACACTCTGATGGAAGAGGCGCTTGTTGGTAATAGCCTCATGAGCATGCAAATGCATGACTGATTCCATTTCTTCTGAAGTAGCTGACATGTTCCTGCCGTAAAGAACATAGAACATACCAATAGCTGCAATCATGATGAAGAAGATAGCAGGACCGTTATAAACGATGAAGTCGAGCATGGAAAGACCAGCCTGCATACCAATCATGATGTTTGGTGGGTCACCAATCAAAGTAAGCGTACCACCAATGTTGGATGCCATAATCTCAACAATGAAGTAAGGCACCGGACTCATCTTCAACATCTTGCAAACCGTAAAGGTAACAGGTCCTACCAGCAAAACCGTGGTTACGTTATCCAAGAATGCTGAAAGAATTGCCGTAATAAAGCAGAACAATACCATGATGATCCATGGATTACCCTTTGCTGCTTTCGCGGTTTTAATGGCGATATATTCGAAGATACCCGACTGTTTAACCACCGCAACAAAGATCATCATACCGACCAAAACACCGAGTGTGCCGAAGTCGATGTGCTCCATGCCAACGTCAAAGGTAACAATACCCGTCAGAATAAGCACAACGGCACCCGCAAGCGCGGCAGTAGTACGATGGATCTTCTCCGAGATAATGAATGCGAACACTACGATAAAGATCACAATGGAAATGATCTGCGGAGTAGTAAATTCTGGCATACACATCCCTCCTATCCAAAATCCATTCCCTTTTTCTGTAAAAGAATTTAGCCTGGAGCATCTTAGCTTTATGCTCCCTGCATAAACCCCAGCTTAAGCTTTACGCAATCAGCAATTCGTACTTTTTACTTTAAGCTAAAGCGTGTGATCAAAATTCTTTCGCACAAAAAGCCTCTCCTGAATTCAACCTATACGAAAAAGAAGGCCTATGGCCTTCTAGGTCGAATTCCCCTCCTAAAATAATAAAAATCAGATAAATAAGCGTCAAGAACGCGTTCACTAACTAACAGGTAAGACCGATTGATGTTTTTGTTGATATACATAGCTAAAACAATATGAATTACCTAAAGTGAATTGATAATAAAGAAAAAGCAAATAAAAAGGCGCATTCACGGAATGCGCCTTTTGGAATATACGAACCAAGAATCGAAGAAAGATATCACTTTAAGGGCTGGCGGGTTGGGTATCAATCAAATATCACCCTCTAAGCCACCAATAACAAAACTTTGCCTTTTAGTGCTTCTTCTTTCCATACATAGTCATTTGAGAAACATTGAACAATTCACCATCAGATGTACGATACTGCTCTACTTTCCACTGAGAAATACGTCCACCCGCACGAATAGGAGTTGCAACCGTCTCTACCGTATCGCCTGCTTTTACGGGAAGAAGATGGGTGCTGCTTACCTCAACTCCAAGAAAGAAGAATTTATCGTCCTCGTAATGTTCAGTGCAGCATTCGCTTGCCGCATTTTCTGCCAGGGCAGCACTAATACCACCATGTAAAACGCCATGAGGTTGAAGCATGTCTTCCGTTACCAACATGCGGGTAACATATTTATCTGGACTAGATTCGACAATTTCAATACCAAGAATATCTGCGAGGGCCATATGATTTCCTCCTTGTTAGTCGCTTAAATAGATATTGTAGCGTGTAACCAAACATTGTTTTATGCAAGATCGGCGTTTAAAGAAGGTGGTTTGATATTTTCTATGCTTCGTTTTTTGATAGTGAAGCTTCCTCTTCGTCTTCAGGATGAGGGTGGTTATCAAAATACCCCGTCTGACCTCGAACATTCCAGGCGCAAGCAGCAAACGCAAGGACTATGACAAGAGAAAGCGTTGTTGCGGGATCAATTTGGCCTTGAGAAACCGCACTCGCCGTTGACCAAGAACTCAACAGAGCATCTAAAACAACCAGCCAAAAGAAAACTGTTATTCGCTTTGGATTGTACGCACCCCACAAACCAAGAATTGCAACAATCAGATTAACCGCACCATTTGCAATCGTATAAGGACCCACACTGAGAGCAGGAACAAATTCTTGCAAATGAAAGATGTTCAAAAACGAAAGACTCAGCAAACCAATACCTGCAGATAACTCAATCACTGCCCACACAATTAGAGCTACACAAAGCCAATGAGTTCGCACTTGCCAGATGGTATAAGGAGTCCCATCCGCTGATATGCGTTGTTTGCGCTGTTTTTTATCTTTTGCTTTTTTAATCAAACCTTATCAAACCTCAAAAGCACTACAAAAGAATGAAAAAATAACCTTACTTGAGTCGGTGATTACTACTTATAACAGAAAGGTACCGACCTTTTCAGATCGGTACCTCCAAAGTAAACAAATCGACAACTAAACGAGCTGTTCTGGCAAATATCAGCAGATATACAACGAACGTTCTAGCGAAAACAGCTAAACAAGCTTTAGTAACGAACCCCGTTTCACGGCTTGTTATCGTGTTGCAGCTTAGCCGCGAACCTCAGCACCTGTTGCTCCGCAAACCTTCTTAATAAGGCGAGCATGCTGCTTATCAACTTCTTCAGTAGTAAGCGTACGATCAGCTGCGCGATATTCAAGCGCATATGCCATAGACTTTTTGCCAACACCCAAACGTTCTTCATCGCGATATACGTCAAAGAGGTGAGCCTTATCGAGCAACTTGCCACCTGCAGAAGAAATGCAACGAGAAAGCTGTTCGTGCGTTACTGATTCATCAACCACAAAGGCAACGTCCATGGTAACAGCAGGGAACACTGGAACATCCACGTAATCACGAGCTGGACGAGCACACTTAATAAGTGCATCCAAATCAAGTTCGAATGCCACTACGGGAGCCTGAACATCATAGGCATCACAAGCAAGCGGATGAACCTCGCCAATCCAACCAAGCACCGTGCCACCATCAAGCACCTGAGCTGCACGACCAGGCTGCAAATGAGGAGCCTCTTCAGCACTAAGCGCCTTAAAGCGAGGTTTAGCGATAGCCAATTCACGCATCAAGCTTTCAATAACGCCTTTGCCATCAAAGAAGTCAAAGGCAATAGAAGCCTGATTCCATGAAGGATCACTCATGGCACCTGCCATTACCACTGCCAAACGATTGCGTTCTTTGGGGCTCTTTCTTCCCTCAGCGCCAAAGAAAACAACACCTGTTTCATAGAGCTGAATATTATGAACGCCTCGGCTCTGATTGTAAGCAACGCTGCGCATAAGACCTGGAATAATGGACTGGCGCATAACTGATTGTTCAGCATTAAGCGGGTTCAGCAGCTCAACAGGAATACCCATGCCCTCAGTTGGCATACGAAGCTGTTCGAGTTCGTGGGGATCTGCAAACGAATAGGTCATGGTTTCGTTCAAGCCGCACGCACGCAACGTGTTGTTGATTTTATCCATGGTGCGCTGAGCTTCCGTTTTAATGCCAACACGACCTGGACCACCTGGCAAAGTGGAAGGAATGCGATCCATGCCATAGAGACGCAGAACTTCCTCATATAAGTCAATTTCGCGCTCAAGGTCTGGACGGAACGTAGGAGGAACAACTGTGAGTGTTTGCTCGTCCTTTTCGCTTACCGTACATCCAAGACGCTGCAGCATATCAACAATGAAATCACGCGGAATGATTTCGCCCATCATGCCTTGGAAACGAGAAATACGGAAATCCAATACCTCTGATTCGGTCTTGGTGTTGTATACATCAATCAAACCTGGGACAACCGTACCGCCCGAAACCTCTGCCAGCAACTGGGCTGCCGCAGCGGACATGCGATCGATTTCAACATCGTCTACACGACGCTCATAGCGCATAGAAGACTCGGAGATCAAACCAAGATTACGTGAGGTACGAGAAGTACGTCCTGGTTCGAAAGTTGCTGCTTCAAGCAAGATAGTAGTGGTTTCATCTGTTACTTCGGTATCCAAACCACCCATAACACCTGCAAGACCAACCGCTTTTTCTGGTGTTGCAATTACCGTCATATCGGTAGTTAATTCGCGCTCTTCGCCATCAAGAGTAAGAAGCTTTTCGCCCTCTTTTGCAGCACGAACGACCACGTTAGCTTTTCCTGTTTCATCCACCAATTTGTCGTAGTCAAAGGCATGAAGAGGCTGACCGAACAGGAACAGAATATAGTTAGTTACATCTACTACATTATTAATAGAACGAGCGCCTGCTGCTGTTACGCGCTCTGCTAACCAGTCAGGACTTGGGCCAACTTTTACATTCTTGATAACACGCGCCGTATAGCGAGGGCAGCGATCGGTATCTTCTACCGTTACCGTTGCCAATTGTTCAATAGAAGGTAGATCTGCCCCTTCTTTAAGAGCAGCCTCCATTTCATCAAGAGGATTTTTAGCATCTACGGCATACATAGCACCTACTTCACGTGCCATGCCAACCATAGACAAACAATCAGGACGATTAGGGGTAATCTCAAGATCCAAAACGGTATCGGAAAGCTTCAGGTAATCCGCAAGGGGCATACCGATAGGAGCATCCTCGGGCAAAATCATAATGCCATCATGATCGGATCCGATACCCAATTCACGAGCTGAACAATTCATACCGCAGCTTACCACGCCACGAAGCTTGGACTTTTTAATCTTGAAATCACCAGGTAAAACCGCACCAATAGTTGCAACAACAACGTGGTCTCCCTGATTAAAGTTCTGAGCACCACAAACAATCTGCAAAGGTTCAGGGTTTCCATCTTTGTCCACATTTGCAGCACCAACATCAACCTTGGTTACCCACATATGATCAGAATCGGGATGGGCTTGCTTTTCTAAAATCTGACCCGTAACCACATGGTCGTACATATCCCCCGTACGTTCCACGCCTTCTACACCAGTACCCGTTAAATCCAAACGATCGCAAAACGCTTTTAAGTCGGCAGGTACCTCTACATATTCAGAAAGCCATTTAAGAGAAACTTTCATAACCTTTATCTTTCTACTCTTTAGACTAGCACATCATCAATGTTGCTCTGCATAAACCATGCTGACTTGATGACGCTTGCCTAATGATTACTCGGTAGTTACTTCGCTTTAGAACTGACGCAAGAAGCGCATATCGCCTTCAAGCAACATACGCAAATCAGGAACGTCGTACTTTAAGCAGGCGACACGTTCGACACCTACACCGAATGCGAACCCTGAATATACTTCAGGGTCAATGCCTGACATACGCAAAACATTAGGGTCTACCATGCCGCAACCAAGGATTTCCAGCCAACCAGTACCCTTACACATACGACAGCCTTCGCCGTGACAAATTCCGCAAGAAACGTCTACCTCGGCAGAGGGCTCCGTAAAGGGGAAGAAGTGCGCACGGAAACGCGTCTTGCGATCTGGGCCAAACATTTCTTTACAGAAGTATTCAAGTGTGCCCTTCAAATCGCCAAAAGTAATATTTTTATCAATAGCAAGGCCTTCACACTGGGTGAACTGAGGCAAGTGCGAAGGGTCTGCCACATCGCGACGGTATACCTTACCAGGAGCGATTACATAAATCGGCAAATCCTGGTCTTCCATAGCATGAACTTGAACGCCTGAAGTTTGAGTACGAAGCAAAACATCTGATTCACCACGAACGCGGCTATGCTCGCCAGAGAAATCGCGAACATAGAAGGTATCTTGCATGGAACGGCTTGGATGATCTGCGGGAGCATTCAGCGCGGTAAAGTTATACCAGTCGGTTTCTACTTCAGGACCAGTTGCTACTGAATAACCCAAGCCTAAAAAGATTTCAGAAATTTCATCAGAAATCGCATTAATAAGATGACGGGTGCCCATCTGCTGTACACGACCAGGAAGAGTTACGTCAACAGCACTTGCTTCCATTTTTGCTTCAAGCTCAGAAAACGAAAGTTCCTTCTTCTTAGCATCAAGTGCTGCTTCGATTTCATTGCGGGCCGCATTGACCGTCTTGCCTACTTCGGCTCGATGCTCTTTTTCAATCTGACCCATCGAGCGCAAATAGCCCGTCAAAGAGCCTGACTTACCAACAACTTCAACGCGAATTTTCTCAAGCGCTTCCGTATCAGGCGCCTGAGCAATGGCCGACAAAGTATCGGCATGGAGGGATTTTACGTCATCTACTACTGACATTCCTCGCATCCTTTCCTACCTACTCATACGACGTGTCTGTGTGCGTAGACAAAATACGCATTAGCACAAGCACTATCGCAAAATAAAAAGAGCCCTTCTCATCCTTTACTTCCAAGGACGAGAAGGGCTCTCGCGGTACCACCCTGGTTGATGTTTTGACCGTCAACTGTATTCGTTCAATTCTTGCGCGTTACAAATGCACGAAACACCCATAACAAAAGTCTGGCGAAATCAAAACACCCACTCTTACGCTCTATTACGGGAGCGCCCGTCAAAGCTACTACATCCATGCAAAACAGTTTAAATCGTCAAAATTCGGAGTCGCAAAGATCCGAATCACCCAGACACATTTCCTAAAGAGAAAAGGAAACTGTTTCCACATCCTGCGTTCACTTTGATGCTCAGAAGGGAATCATGTCAGCGATTCATGTTGCTTTTCCAGCCAAGAAGCAACTCTCTGAAACGAATCACGGTATTGACTTACGCTTTGCGCTTAAGTACTACCGCTCGTGACATGCTGTCTTCGTCAATGCACGTGGCAAGAAGTATAACGCAAAGAATACTTCTACCGAAACTGCTTTTATGAGAAACCTCACTTTTATTACAGTGTTTGGCTTGTTTTTACTACCGTAGTTGGCCAATTTTATACCGCGTTTGGCCGAATATCACTACGGTAGTTGGTTAGCTTCACTGCCGCAATTAATCAAAGTTGTTCTAATTGTTCGTCTGCCCCGTTTGATTGTTGAGCATTTCACGCACATGAGCACTTGACTGATCAAGACGCGCTGCAGCTACCACAATGTTACGTGCCTCTGCTTCAGGATCTACCTTTTCCTTCTTGCCTGGACGACGTGCCAGCACTCGTTGTAACTCTGCCATATCCGCTTTAATCTGACGCTTTTCGTGCTTATCTACCTGCTTACCCAAGGAAGCCAGTGCCTGGTTGCATTCACTCAAAAGATCATTTGCTTTTTGACGAACATCCATAGTTGCACGACGGAATTCATCTTCTTCGGCGTAATCCTTTGCATCTTGTATCGCACGCTCAATTTCTTCATCGCTCATACGATCGGAATCATCGATAACGATGGATTGTTCGCGCCCTGAATCCAGATCCTTTGCCGACACCGTCAAAATACCATTGGTATCAATATCAAAGGTAACCTCGATTTTTGGCACCCCTGCAGGAGCACGTTTGATACCTTTCAAGCGAAACGTACCGATAGCTTTGTTGTCTGCTGCCATAGGACGCTCGCCCTGCAAAACCTTAATTTCGACACTGGTTTGAAACGGCGCTGCGGTACTGAAAATTTGAGAGTAGTGAACAGGTAACGTTGTATTGCGCTCTACCAGACGAGTTGCCACGCCACCTACCGTTTCAATCGACAGAGAAAGCGGCGTTACATCGAGAAGCAGCAAGCTGTTCGCCTGCACAATACCAGACGATGAAGCTGATAACGTTTCCCCCTGAATAGCAGCACCCGTTGCCACGCATTCATCAGGATTGATGGAAGAAGACGGCTCTTTCCCCGTAAGTGCCCGTACATGGTTTTGTACCGCAGGAATACGAGTAGAGCCACCAACCAGCAGCACGCAACCTAGCTCTGAAGCAGCAATAGCTGCATCATTTAAGGCAGACTGCACAGGACCTGTAGTCTTTTCTACTAGATGGGCAGTCAAGCGATCGAATTCAGCACGCGTGAGCGTAATGTCCATATGCAATGGCCCAGATGAGCCTTGAGCAATAAAGGGCAAGTTAATTTGCGTAGAAGTAGCCGTCGAAAGCTCTTTTTTTGCTTGTTCTGCCGCTTCAAGAACTCTCTGCATTGCCATAGCATCGCGTTGGAGATTTACTCCTGTTTGCTGCTCAAAAGCTTGTAGCAAATACTGCGCAACGCATTCGTCGAAATCGTCGCCGCCTAGATGATTGTCTCCCGAAGTTGCCAGTACTTCGATTACATCATCGCCTATTTCAATAATGGACACATCAAAGGTACCGCCACCTAAGTCATAGACCATGACTTTTTGAGCAGCACCATTATCAAGACCATAAGCCAAAGCCGCACTAGTAGGTTCATTGATTATACGCAACACGTTAAGACCAGCAATACGTCCTGCATCTTTTGTTGCCTGACGTTGAGAGTCATCAAAATAAGCAGGAACAGTAATAACAGCATCGGTTACTTCTTGCCCTAAGAAGTTTTCTGCATCACGACGCAACTTGGTTAAAATCATCGCAGAAAGCTCTTGAGGAGAATATGCTTTACCATCGATCTTTGTTTGCCACTTTGTTCCCATGTGGCGCTTTACCGAGGAAATAGTACGTTCGGGATTTACCGCTGCTTGACGTTGAGCAATGCTACCAACAAGACGTTCGCCGTCTTTAGAAAACGCCACCACGCTTGGTGTTGTACGCTCGCCTTCTGCATTAGGAATAATAGTTACACGACCACCCTCCATTGTTGCCATACAACTATTAGTGGTTCCTAAATCGATTCCAATTGCAGCACCCATGTAAGATCCTCTTTTCTTAGATAACGCTTCGTAAACCTACAAGGTTCACGCAAGCGACGCGATACCTGATCCTAGATACAAAAAATTCCCAAATTCGAGCAGCCATACATACCCAAGCACAAACCGCAGCAAATCATGTTAGGATCCATGCCTACCGTAAAGCCGCGTTCCTTGCCTTCCTGCTGATAGGCTGCACCTGCCATCTGGAATTGCTGTTGCGCTTGTCGATATTCGCGATTGTTCGGATCAAGTTTTATAGCACGGCGAATTTGTTCGTTTGCCATCATTGAATTGCCTACACCATGATTAGCAATAGCGCTAATGTAATACCAGCGAGCATTCCTACCCGTACTTGTTACCTGATTTAAGATATTGACCGCCTGCTGGTATCTACCAACATTGATGGCATCAATAGCATTGCGAACCTCGGCAGTGTCAGATGGTGTGGCTTCTGGATGAATAGCACCAAAGCCCCCCATACCACCAAAACCGAAAATGTCATCAAAATCAATAGTAGACCAGCCATAAGGACCAGAAGAACTATAGCCCTGGCCAGGTCCACCAGAACCGTATCCTTGAGCAGAGCCACCTGCGCCAGATCCGCCATAACCAGCCCCAGCACCGTAGCTGCCATAGCCTCCTTGTGCACCAGCCGCACGACGATCACTCGCTTTATATTTTTCAGGATTAGTAATTCGATCGTATGCTTCGTTGATCTCATTCATACGTTCAGCAGCTTTGGGATCATTAGGATTTAAGTCTGGATGATTTTCGCGTGCCTTTTTACGATATGCTTTTTTAATTTCGTCAGCCGATGCATCTCGGCTTACACCCAAAACCTCATAGGGGTCTTTAACCATCGTGGTCCTTTTTCTCCTTCGCCTCAAAACGCTGCCACACGCCCGCATACAACACGCTTCTCATTACCTGCATATCTCGCTCAAGCGGCAAACGCTCAAAAGCGTCGGTCATACTTGCCGCAAGATATTCCAAATTATCTCGAAGCGCTTGCGTGTCATGCTCCATATACTTAAATGGATTATATGAACCTGTTCGTAAATCTTCCTCCAAGTCCATCGCTGCATCCATGACGTACACAAACTTTCCTAAACGTGCACCAAAACGACGCAGATCTGTTGCCCAAAAGTCATTTTTATAGGCAAATATTTCCCCTAGCAACATACCAAAACAATTCGCGGGAGCATCAAAAGGAATATCTGATTGGTTGGAGGAATGTTCAATTTCGTATTCCATGTTCTGAATATCGTGCATGGTTGTCTCAATACTATCGCATACATACGGTATTCGCTTTTTTGCTTTTCGGTACGCCCCCGACAGCGCAAAAGCCGCTGCGCGAGATCGTATCATCCGATCGTCTTGCCAATCGTCAAGCAACTTATGGTAAGCAAACGCAACACTTAAATCCGCTGCATAATCACTATATTCACTCATAGAAAAAGCCTGAGGAGCAGTAGGATGCACAGGGCAACGCTTAGCACCACTTATTTCCTTAGGCTCATAGAGCGACCCTAACACTAACGTTAAAAAGGTCATATCAAAAGAAATAGTTACTCGGGGAAGCTGCCCATAGCGGTTTTTGATCGATCGGCACACACCACAATACACGGCACGATACCGTTTCTGCTCAGCTTCTTCCAAGCTCTCTAAATTGGGAAGGATAAACCCAAACAATGACTACCTCTTATGTGCCTGCGCAATTTGCCTACCTGTATTCAAAGTATCTTATCGGCATATGATGCTTCGCACGAAAAATTCGTGCGTTATTCCACAAAATTGGTCAAATTGCGCATCTCTATTGCGCGTCGCTTACCCAAATCTCTTTTGAGTGACTGCCCTGTATACCGCTTTACGCATCTATTCAGCAGGTAGCTATTGCGCATCTATTCTGCGGATGCCTTTTGCATATCTTTTTAAAGCGCACGATAAAAACAGGAGGTATTTCCCGTATGACAGGCAGGCCCTGCTGGACGTACTAACGCCAACAACGTGTCCGCATCGCAATCATAGCGAAGCTCCACTAATTCCTGCGTATTGCCCGACTCTTCGCCTTTATGCCAAAACTTCTGGCGACTGCGAGACCAAAACCAAGTCGTACCTTGTTCTAACGTACGACGAAGTGATTCTTTATTCATCCATGCCATCATCAAAACTTCGAGCGTATTAGCATCTTGAACAATGCAGGGAATAAGCCCATCGGCATTGTAGGAAAAATCATCGAGTGTTAATTCGGCAGATTCCCTATCAGCCGACGCTGAAATTGTTTCTTTTTGTAATTCAGAAGAAGTCATTGTTACCTCTCGCAATACCGTTTGCCATCGATAAAGTCGGCAAAAATATGCTCTTACAACCGAACAGGTATTCCCTGAGATCGCATATATTCCTTAACTTCGCGAATAGTCAGTTCTCCAAAATGGAACACACTTGCCGCCAACACCGCATCAGCTTCGCCCTCGATAATACCCTCGGCAAAATGTTCAAGCTTACCCACACCACCTGATGCAATAACGGGAATATTAACCGCACGAGCAACTGCACGGGTCAAGGGAATATCAAAGCCATCTTTACTGCCATCGCGATCCATACTGGTCAACAGAATTTCGCCTGCACCACGCTTAGCTGCCTCTATTGCCCATTCAATGGCATCGACGCCCGTATTCTTGCGGCCACCATGCACATACACTTCCCATTTATTGGGATTTCCAGGAACCTGTTTTGCATCAATAGCACATATAATTGCCTGGGTGCCAAATGCAGCAGCTGCTTGCGTTATAAGAGAAGGATCTGCAAGCGCCGCAGAATTCACCGAAACTTTATCGGCACCCGCAGCTATCATGGTTCGAATGTCGGCCACACTTCGAAAACCACCGCCAACACAATAGGGCAGGTGAAGTTCCTCACTCGCACGACTAGCCATTTCAACGGTGGTTGCACGACCTTCATGAGTAGCGGTTATGTCAAGAAAAATAACTTCATCTGCACGCTGTTCGTCATAGCGCTGAGCAAGCTCGATAGGATCTCCTGCATCACGAAGATTAACGAAATTGACACCCTTTACTACCCTGCCGTCTTTGACGTCCATACAGGGAATAACACGCTTTGTTAGCATGAATGAGTCCTTTCACAGAGCGCAAGCGCTGCTGGTACATCGAGGCTTCCCTCATATACCGCGCGTCCTGCAATTACTCCTTCTATAGAAGAAGCCACCTCAGCGAGATTTTTAATATCAAGCAAATTTGCCACGCCGCCTGATGCAATAACGGGGTTCCCGAACACCTTTGCTACTTCTACGTAGCGCTTTGCATCAATTCCCGTTTGCATACCATCACGAGAAATATCGGTATACACGAGGTGCTTAAATCCGAGCGCTCCCACCTCAGCAATGAGTTCTTCAGCGGGAACACCTGCGCCTTCACGCCATCCTGCTACCGCAACTTCTCCATTTTTGGCATCAATACCTGCAGTAAGCATATCGGGAAATTCTTTAAGTGCTGCCTTTGCAAATTCCTGATCGGTTACCAACGTCGTGCCCAATACCACTCGCGAAACACCAGCATCAGCTAAACGGCGAATAGTTTCTAAACTGCGCACACCGCCACCAACTTCAATTTTGAGACCTGTTTCGCGAATAATTCGTTCGATTATCTCAATATTTTCAGGTACTCCGCTTCGAGCACCATTAAGATCAACCACATGAATCCAACGCGCACCCTGTTCTTTAAAAAGCGCCGCCTGTGCTACAGGACTATCGTTGTATACCGTGACAGCGTTGTAATCACCCTTAGCAAGACGTACTGCCTTGCCATCTAGAATATCGATTGCAGGAAGCAGATCCATTACTTCTCTCCTTTATTACCGCAGCACTAGTGCCGCAACATTTCTGCAGCGCTGATGTAGCAACATTACCACGTCGTATTTATCGCAATAGCGCAGTCCGTGACAACGTTATCGCAGTACCATCACTACAAAGCCGCTTGATTCTTATCAACAAGACGAACAAAGTTCTCCATTACTTTAGCCCCTGCATCGGAAGACTTTTCGGGATGGAACTGCACCCCAAATACCGTATCTCCTTTTTGCACTACACAAGGAAACGTTACCGAATGCGTTGTGGTAGCAACGCATGCTTGTGTTTGCGGAGCAATGTAGCTGTGAGTAAAGTAGAAATATTCCCCTGACTGAATACCCCGTAATAAAGGACAGGTAGTATCAGGATCGAACTCAACAGAATTCCATCCCACATGAGGAACCTTAAAGCGCCTGCCTTGCTCGTCGTATTCAGGAATGCGATCTACCGTGCCAGGAAGCACCGCCAATCCTTCGCAGGTGGCACTAGTCTCATCAGCGCTATCTGAAGAATTGGAGTCCACGGTACCAACATGGGCGCTCACAGCCCCTTCAGTACCCTCCGCAAACAAGAGATGTTCGCCTAAGCAAATTCCCAAAAACGGCTTACCCGCTGCAATGCCGTTACGAATTGCCTGCATCTGGCCTGTTTGAAGCATTGTTGTTGAGGCATCCGCAAACGCACCAACCCCAGGAAGAACAATGGCATCTGCTTCAGCTATGACAGCAGGATCATCGGTAATTCGCGCATCGGCTCCTGCATTGATAAGGCCACGCTCAACGCTTCTTAAATTTCCCTTGCAATAATCCACTACCGCAATCATTACAGTGCCCCTTTTGTGGAGGGGAGTTCATCTAAGCAGCGAGAATCAAGTTCTAGCGCATAACGCATTGCGCGACCAACCGCTTTAAAACAAGCTTCAATAACATGATGAACATTTTCACCTGAAAGCATTCGTACATGAAGGGTTACGTTCGCATTGGTGGCAAAAGCAATAAAGAACTCTTTTGCAAGGGAAGAATCGAATGAACCCAGCAAGCAAAGCGGCACATCAACATCCCAGTGAAGTTGCCCACGACCAGAAATATCAACGGCAGACAAAACGAGTGCTTCGTCCATAGGAAGCAGTTGTGATCCGAAGCGCGTAATACCACGCTTTTCGCCCATAGCCTGAGCAAACGCCTTACCAAGGACAATACCCACGTCTTCTACGGTGTGATGAGCATCTACCTCGATATCGCCCTTTGCCTGAACGTCAAGGTCAAAAAGGCCGTGCCTACCAAATGCATTGAGCATATGATCAAAAAACGGCACGCCTGTATCAATGTTAGTCACTCCCGTACCATCTATGGCAAGCGAAAGAGAGATGTCAGTTTCCTTCGTAGTACGCGTAACCTGCGCTACGCGAGAAAACTCGGTCGTTTTCGCCATATCTCTTAACTCCTTCTATGCTTAAGGCTTATTTACGCTGAGACTAATTCTTCTAGCGCCGTTAGCATTGCTTCATTTTCCTCAGGTAAGCCTACCGAAATACGCAAGCAATTTTCAAGCAAAGGCGACTTAGAAAAATCTCGCACAAGAATGCCACGTTCATAGAGCTGTTGCCATACCTGGGCAGCATTAGCTAAACGAATGAGGATGTAGTTAGAATCAGAATCGAATACCTCAATGCCTGGTATTGCGCGCATCTTTTCAATGAGCACGCCACGCTGTTCGATAATCTGATTGATTCCTGGTTCAAACTGTGCTCGATTACGGAATACCGCGCATCCTATTACTTGAGAAAGGGCATCTACTGAATAAGGCTGGCGCACTTTTATGAATTCGCGAATAACGGATTCGTTTGCCAAAAGATAGCCCAAACGAACTCCCGCCAAACTAAATGCCTTAGAAAACGTACGCAAGATGACCAAATTTTCGTGCTCTTCCAAAAGTGGACGCATGGTGCTACGAGAAAATTCAAAATACGCTTCATCTACCATAACGAGTGCATCCGTTGTATTGAGCAACTCGCGCACAAACGATCCTCGAGCCAATTTGCCCGTAGGATTGTTAGGACTGGTAATCATAATAAAGTCGATATCGCCCTTTTTCACACGCGCTAAAACCGCTTCTTCATCAATTTCGAAGTTGTCTTTGCGCGGGATATTAACAACCTTTGTGCCTACCAAGCGAGCATTAGCTTCATATACCGAAAACGTAGGAGGCAGATTCAAAAAGGTTCGACCAGGACCACCCCAAGCAAGAGCAAAATTGAACAGCAACTCATCGCCGCCATTACCCAAAAGAACATTATTGCGAGAAAGACCATTAGCATCTGCGATCAGATCGCGCAATTCGTTTGCCAAAGGGTCAGGATAGCGATTATACGAAAAGTTCTTGAGAGCTTTCCTAATTTCTAGCTGCACCTCTTCGGGAACATTATTAGGGTTTTCATTTGCAGACATCAGCTGTTTTGCTGGAAGATACTTTGGATCGTAAGGAATCAACCCATCCAACGCAGACTGAGATGAACGCACGGTTTTCATTATTACTTTTCCTCCACAGCAGCCCTTTGTCCTGCTTCTGCTTGCTCAGCAGAAACCTGCTCAAAAGCCTGTTCAACCAATTTACAACGCAGACGAACACTTTGAGCGTGCGACCACAAACCCTCATGATCTGCCAAGGCAATAATTGCCTGAGAATCTCGCATCAAAGCAGCAGGTGAATACTGCAACACGCTTGATTTCTTAATGAATTCATCTACCGAAAGCGGGCTTGAGAAACGAGCGGTGCCACCCGTTGGTAAGGTGTGATTAGGGCCTGCCACATAGTCTCCTGCAGCTTCTGGCGTCCATTCGCCACAGAAAATTGCACCTGCATGACGGATAGCGCCAAGAAGTTCCATAGCATCGGGAAGGTGAAGCTCCAAATGTTCAGGAGCAATCACATTTACTACTTCAAGTGCGGTATTCATGTCAGGGCAAATGATAACAAGACCCTTATCGGTAAGTGATGCTGTGGTTATTTCAGCACGCGTTGAACCCTGCATGTGTAGCTCGATAGCAGCCTCAACCTGATCGGCATATTCTTCAGAAAACGTAACCAGATAGCAACTTGCCAGCGGATCGTGCTCTGCTTGAGCCATAAGATCAATGGCGACCAATTCAGGAAGAGCGGTTTCATCAGCAACAACGCACACCTCTGAAGGACCAGCAATCATATCGATCCCCACGTCACCAGAAACAACTTTTTTAGCAGCCGCAACAAAAGCATTTCCAGGACCAGTGATTTTGTCTACCTTTTTAATAGATTCAGTGCCATACGCAAGCGCCGCTACCGCCTGAGCACCACCAACAGAATAAATTTCAGTAACCCCAGAAACACGGCAAGCCTCTAAAATCGCAGGATCAAGAGAGCCATCTTTCGTAGGAGGCGTTACGCATACAATGCGACGAACACCTGCAACGGATGCAGGAATGGCATTCATCAGCACCGAAGAAGGATAAAGTGCTCGTCCACCAGGCACATAAATGCCTACCGAATCAAGCGGCTGAACCTTAGCCCCTACCAGAGCACCATCTTCACGCAGCGTAAACCAACCCTGCTGTTTTTGACGCTCGTGGAAATCGCGAATCTGTGCTGCAGCCTGATTAATTGCAGCGGCCACCTTAGGATCAACGCGCGTAAGTGCTTCATCGATTGCCGCTTGAGGAACTCGAAAAACTTCTAGGTCTACCCCGTCGAACTTTTTCGTGTATTCTCGCAGTGCTTCATCGCCACGATTTCGTACATCTTCGACAATATTAGTTGCCGCAATAAGCGCTTCGGCATTAAAAGCGCCCGTGCGATTAAGCATCTTTTCTTCAAATACCTGACCAGCGCCTAATTTGATTCTTCTCATGGACTAGTTCTCCTTTGCTTGCGCATATAACGTATTAGCAAGTTCGCCAACACGAGGATTTGTTCTAAACGATGACGGGTTCGCGAAAAAGCGCGCCGTGGAAGCAAGTACGTCATCGACTACTACCAGGTTATTTTCCCTTAAGGTAGTTCCTGTGGCAGTAATATCCACTATTCGTTCTGCCATTCCGGTAATTGGAGCAAGCTCAATATTACCGTGCAACTTCACGATTTCTACTGGCATGCCAATCTTGTCGTAGTACGAACGCGTAATATTAGGATATTTTGTTGCTACGCGAATAGAGCCCAATTTACGATAACGCTCTTCAACCGCCTCAGTAGTCCCCTTGGATTCCGCTACCACAAAACGGCATCCTCCGAACTTGAGATCAACCAGTTCAACCACATCAGGCATTGCTTCAAGCAAAGAATCTTCGCCACAAATACCGCAATCGGCAGCGCCCAAGGATACGAAAACAGGAGCATCGGTTGGGCGAACAATGATATATTCCACATCCCCGTTGCGAAGCATTAAGGTGCGCCCTGAATCGAGCAATCCATCAACGTCGAGACCAGCATTTTTAAGAACTTCAACAGAGCCCTCTTTAAGCGATCCTTTTGGAACCGCTATGCGAAGGGGTCGAGCTGAAGCTTTTTCGCTGGCAAGTGTATCATCGGCACACGCCTGGCATGCTTGAACTGCCTTGCCTTCAGCTTCGCGAAGCGCAAACTGAACAGCAGCTTGACGAGCCGCCATCACTTGCTCCAAATAAAATGCAAAACCAGCTGCAGGAACTTTTTCTGCGCCATAAGCAGCCAAAAGATTATCGTATCGGCCGCCACCACCAAGAGGCGAACCAAGCCCAGGTGCATATGCCTCAAACACCAGGCCTGTGTAGTAATCAAAAGAGCTCATTACAGAGAAATCGATAAGGATTTTTTCGCCAAGACCTCTCTCAACAAGAGCCTCGAATACTGTCTCTAGCTCAGCAATTCCCGATTCGCAACCAAAAGGCTTAAGCAGAGCACGAACATCTTCAAGAGCTTGCTTTCCGCCGCGCAAACGCGACAGCTCAAAAATTGCACGCGCAACCTGAAGGTCAACCGATCCAGGATTACTCAGTGCAGGATTTGCTAGCTTAAAGTTTTTAGGCTCCACCTTTTCGGCAGCAGAAACCAGTTCGCTCAAATACACAAAATTTGACGTGTGATACGCCTGCAATACTGCCGCCTGCCACTGATCGGTTGCACCACTTACCTTCAACAGATCACGCAACACGCCAGCAGAACCAAGCGCAATAGTAAAACGCGTAAGTCCACATTCTTCAAGCGTGGTCGCAAGCATGCTAACAAGCTCAATGTCGGCCTCAATACTAGAAACGCCTAAGCATTCAGCGCCACACTGCGTTAATTCGCGTGCAGCCGCTTCAACCGTTTTTTCACGAAAAACACGCTGAGTATAGCGGAGACGCAACGGCTTAGTTATACCGCCCATAGCGTCACTGCGGGCTGCACACATACGTGCAATTTGCATTGTGACGTCGGGGCGCATCGCCAAAAGATCACCATGAGAATCAAAGAACTTGAAAGGAGCCTCCGGAACGTGACCGCCTGCCTCCATCACATCAAGAACTTCAAGTGTCGGAGTTTCAACGGGCAGGTAGCCCCGTGCCGCAAAACAAGAGCGTACGCGTGAAATAAGATTTTCGCGTACCAGAGCCTCTTCGCTAACCACGTCGCGGAAACCAACGGGAGTAACGTAGTTCATGGTTCTTCTTTCTCCTCATCTTCATAACAAGTATCAATTATCTAACAAATACCGTTTATCGAGTATCGATACTTTAGCACAGTAGAGTGATAAAGTGCATTACATTTTTGTTACTGGACAAAGCCTTCACAATGCTCTCGCACATCAATGCGAGCTTTGTGCTTCTTTATGCAGGCAGCAGGCCAAATCATCCAACAAATTCTTAGAATACCCCTAGCGCTACCCTACTCTACAAAATTGTGACATCTGATCTGTATTCGTTTCAAAATTCGCGATTAAAGTATTATTAGACTAGCTATCAATTCCATTGGGTTTTATGCCCTATGAAGGGGATCGTATGTTTGAACGAAAATCGACTTATGTCATTCCAGAGGGATACCGTGAGCATATAGAAGCAACTGCTCCGACCATTAAGTACCGCGGAAACACCAAAATCCATCCTGAAGCATATATTTCAGATACCTGCTGGATTGTCGGCGATGTTCGCATCGGATATCACGCAGTGGTGATGCATGGCGCATGCCTGCGCGGCGATTGTGACTATATCGAAATTGGCGCAGAGACCAATATTCAAGAAAACTGCGTTCTGCACGAATCTGACGGTCAGCCTATTATCATTGGCGAACATACCACGCTCGGACACGGATGCGTTGTGCATGCATGCGAAATTGGCGACAACTCTTTAATCGGCATGAATGCTGTTGTGCTCAATGGTGCAAAGATTGGCAATAACTGCATCGTTGGTGCAGGATGCGTGGTAACCGAAGGTATGGTTGTTCCCGACTATCACATGGTTGTAGGAGTACCTGGAAAAATTAGACGCGAAGTAAGTCAAGATGAAGTGGTCAGCATTATCGAAAGTCTTTCGGAAGGCAATTTGACTGAAGCAAGTCGTATGTTTGCGGAAGGCCTTGTTTTTCATCCTAATGACGAACTTCTTCGCAAGATTGGCGCACTGTAAAACGCTTGCTGCAAAACCCTTAACACCTGAAGTCGGTATATCCAAAATAGAACGCTTCATCAGATGCACTAGCAAAACACTTGCTGCAAGCTCCTGTCTTGCAGGATTCACCTGGGCCAAGAGACGAGTATAATAAAATCAAGATAAGGAATCTGAGGGGGGATTCACAATGAGCTATAAAAACATCCTCGTGCCATACGACAATTCCGAACATGCAAAAAACGCCCTGAAAGAAGCTATTGGACTATCAGAAGGTGTTGAAGGAGTAGCAATCCATGTAGTAGAGGTTGCAGCTCCCCCACAAGACTTGGTTTACAGCAGCATTAACCAAACAGGCTTCGGTATGGGTGTTTCCCTTGCTTCGCAAGAAGATTTTGCTCATGTAGTGGAAGAGCGCAACGAAGCAAGCGATAAAAAACTTCAAGATGAAATCGTTTCCATTGTTGAAGGCTTTGAGGGCGAACTTACCGCAGAGGTTGTTTTCGGTATTTACACCATAGAGACTATTATTGATGCTGCAAAGCATTACAACTGTGACCTTATTGTTATGGGATCACGTGGTTTGGGCGCTATTCGTGGTGCTATCGGTTCGGTAAGTTATGGTATTTTGCGCTCGGTCGATATTCCTGTATTGGTTGTTAAGTAAATCGTCTTAATGACAGATAACATGCATCGTAGAAGTGCCCCAGATATCTGGGGCACTGTTTTAAGCTAACCCTAACCACACTTGCAGGGTAGGAATCCAACCGCCAATAAAGACAATTGCCATCAAAACAGGGATGCCATATTTTACCCAAAGACGTGCCCAAACAGGGAAATTGATACCCTTGCCGCTATTCGCTTCAGCGATAAAGTTATCCCATCCCCATCCACGCTTTGTTGTGCAGAACAACACAAACAAAATGCAGCCAATTACCAAGATATTATTTGAAAGCATAAAGTCTTCCAGTGTTTGGATATCGCCAATTCCTGGCACCGAAAAACCCGACCACAGGTTATAACCCAAGATACAAGGCATCGAAAGCAGTACCAACAAGGGGCCATTAATAGCTACTGCGCGCTTACGCGTAATATTCCACTGGTCCATAGAGAAACGCAGGATGTTTTCAAACACAGCAATAACCGACGAAAGTGCTGCGGCAGCAACAAACAAGAAGAAAAGCGCTCCCCACAACTGTCCCAAAGGCATCTGAGCGAAAACATGAGGCAGCGTAAGGAACACTAATCCTGGACCAGAATCAGGATTTACCCCATAAGCAAAACAAGCAGGAAAAATAATCAAGCCCGCCATAATAGCAACTAAGGTATCCAGCAAAGCAATATTTGCTGCCTCACCTGTCAGTTTATTGTCTCGTCCGATGTAACTACCAAAAATAGACATTGAACCAATACCAATAGAGAGCATAAACAATGCTTGGCTCATAGCGGCAAATACAATCTGCAAAAAGCTTGCATTAGGATTATTGAACAGATTATCCAGGTTCGGAACCAGATAAAATTCCAAACCTGCTTGACCACCCTCAAGTAAAAGAGAATGAACGCACAGAATTGCCATAATAACGAACAAAGCGGCCATCATTCCTTTGGTGATACGCTCAATGCCCTTCTGAACACCAAGGGCGCACACACCAAAGCCGATGATGGTAACCAAAAGCATCCAGCCTGTCATCTCGATAGGATTTGCAAGCAGATTGCTAAATACCGCAGCAACATCCGCATTGCCCTCAAAAGAACCTGTTGCGGTCTTGAAGAAATAGGCTAACGTCCATCCGCACACTACGGTATAAAACATCATAAGCAAGTAATTACCAACCAAGGCAACCCACTTAAAGCGATGCCATTTTGTTCCGCGTGGTTCTAGGGCATCGAAGCTTCGAGCGATAGAACGATAACTGGCACGACCCATCGCGAATTCCATCACCATAATAGGCAAGCCCAGAACGAGCAAGAAAAACAGAATGAGCAGTACAAACGCTGCGCCACCGTATTCTCCTGTGATATAAGGAAAACGCCAAACGTTACCAAGCCCAATAGCGCATCCAGCACTGATAAGAATAAAGCCTAGTCGACTCGAGAATTTTTCGCGATTATCGTCAGTTATTTTTTGAGTATCTGCCACGGGTATTCCTTATCGATATTCCTTACCGAAATTTCTTTCTGTTTGTTGTTTTTATCGTATCTCTACGATGTATCGCATCCGTTAAGGGCTTACGACATGCCTAGCCAGAACATGATCTTTGGGGCCCAGCCAACTACAAATACCACAATGATCAACAGTGGTACGCCATACTTAGTCCAGCCGTACAGAATCTTGGGGTATTTCATACCAACACCCTTATCGGCTTCTTCAATAAAGCCTTTCCATCCCCAACCAGCTTTTCTGGTACAGAAAAGAACAAATACGAGTGATCCCAAAACAAGGAAGTTATTAGACACTAAGAAGTCTTCAATCGATTGAATGTCGCCAATGCCAGGAATCTGAACACCCGACCAAATAGAAAAGCCAAGAACACACGGCATCGAGAACAACGTCAAAAGCGGCGCATTGATAGCTACCGCACGTTTACGCGTGATGTTCCACTGGTCCATGGAAAAACGAAGGATGTTTTCAAACACAGCAATAACCGTTGAAAGCGCTGCGAAAGCCATGCAAACAAAGAACAACGTTCCCCACAGCTGGCCTAATGGCATCTGTTCAAAGACATAGGGTAAGGTGAGGAACACCAGATTAGGACCAGAATCAGGATCAACACCATAGGCAAAGCATGCGGGGAAAATAATCAAGCCCGCCATAATAGCCACCAGTGTATCCATACCTGCAATACGTGCAGCTTCGCCCATCAAGCGCCTATCGCGAGTCATATAGCTACCGAAGATAGACATCGAACCAATACCGATCGAGAGCATAAAGACCGCTTGGCTCATTGCGGCATAAGCAATTTCTGGGAAGCTTGCGCTTGGATTGTTGAACAAGTTATCGAAATTTGGAAGCAAATAGAAAGCCAGACCTTCTTCGCCACCCTCAAGCAAACAAGCGCGAACGCATAGTACTGCCATAAAGATAAACAGTGCTGCCATCATATATTTTGTGATTCGTTCTACGCCTTTTTGTACACCCATGGCACAAATTGCAAACCCCATAACCGTAACGAGAAGCATCCAGCCAGTCATTTCGATGGGATCACCAATCATGGATGAAAATACGCTCGGTATATCTTCAGTACCATTAAACGTGCCTATCGCCATCTTTACCAGGTAAGCAACCATCCAGCCACATACCGAGGTATAGAACATCATGAGCAAGTAGTTGCCCACAATTGTCACCCACTTGAAGCGGTGCCACTTAGATCCCTTTGGCTCTAACGCATCGAAACTACGTGCAGTCGAGCGATAGCTTGCACGACCAACAGCGAATTCCATTACCAATACAGGTAGACCTAATACTGCCAAGAAAAAGATAATGAGCAGCACGAATGCTGCGCCACCATATTCGCCCGTAATATAGGGGAAACGCCAAATATTACCAAGACCAATAGCACATCCAGCACTGATAAGAAGAAAACCAAGGCGGTTAGAAAAACCCTCGCGGCCTTCCATTGAAGCGTTGCCACGTGTTTCCCCACTGACATTTGAGCTTGAACTATTTGAAATCGAAGTTTGACCTTCGTGGGCCATGAGGTCCACCTTTCTATACGTATCATCAAACGACACGATCACTTAATGTGCTAGACAGGTTGTCCTGTGGTGTCGTCGAATGCTTAATAACATATTTACAACCGCTCTATAATACGCCTATTTCTTACGAACACCATCATAGGCTTTTAGAAGGCTTGCTGATACGCGCTGGCGGCATAAACTATCAAGCAATGGTTGAAGCCAGTTTTTAAAAACATTGCTTTGATCTAATACAAAAAAGCCTCCTATATCTGGCTTTCCAGATATAGGAGGAATCACCTTATTTTTCGAGGCTAAAACACGAATAGGTTTACCTTGCATTAGCTATTTTGGTAACCCTTCCGCTTTCGCTACGTGAACAAAGTCTAAGACGCTAACTGTATCGCCTTAATGCCACGCAGTATTAGCCGTTGAGCTTTTGACTTAACAACTCATTGATAACCTTAGGGTTACCCTGACCTTTCATTTGCTTCATGCATTGACCAACAAAGAATCCGAGCAAGCCTGTCTTGCCACCCTTGTACTGCTCTACCTTGTCAGGGAATTCAGCCAAAACGCCATCGACAACAGCTTCAATAGCGCCCGTATCAGAAACCTGCTTCATGCCGCGCTCTTCAACGATCGCAGAAGGGTCCTTATCCTCATCCAGAACCGCAGCAAACACTTCCTTTGCCTGTTTGGAGGAAATGGTGTCTGCCGAAAGCAGAGATACTAATTCAACAGCACGCTTAGGAGAAAGTGCAGTTTCTGCCATATCGGAAATGCCTTGAGCGTTTGCATATGCTGCAACATCATTGATGATCAGGTTAGCAAGCGGTTTTGCTAACTTATCCGCATCGTTTCCAGCAACATCAATGCATGCTTCAAAGAAGTTTGCGGTGCTGCGATGCTCCACCAAATGACGAGCGTCATAGGCAGAAAGACCGAATTCGCCTTCGAAACGTTTTGCTTTTTCATCAGGCAATTCTGGCAATTTAGCACGAACGCTTTCGATAAATTCATCCGAAAGATCATAAGGAGCAAGATCAGGCTCAGGGAACAGACGATAGTCATCCGCTGTTTCCTTTACGCGCATAACAATGGTGCGCTTCTTGGAAGGATCCCAATGGCGCGTTTCCTGATAAATAATGCCTCCCTCTTCCAGAACTTCAGCTTGACGACAAATTTCATACGCCAAACCATCGTGCAAGTTCTTGAAAGAGTTCATGTTCTTAAGCTCAGTCTTAGTACCAAACTCAGTTGCACCACGACGACGCAAAGAAACGTTACCGTCGCAACGAAGAGAACCTTCTTCCATGGAGCAGTCAGAAATACCAATAGCCAAATAAATCTGACGAAGCTTCTGCATAAACAGACGTGCTTCTTCAGGGGTGCGCAGGTCGGGCTTAGTTACTAGCTCAATCAAAGGCGTACCGGCACGGTTATAATCCACAAGCGAATGAGTAGCACCCGCGATACGACCTTCACCACCACCAATGTGAATCATCTTGCCAGCATCTTCTTCCATATGAATGCGCTCGATACCCACATGAGCCACATAGCCATCTTCGGTGCGCGTCACATTAGCAGCAGTCGTGCCTTCAGCACCAGATTCGCCAGGCTTCAAATCGGCAATATCAATACGTTCTTTAGCTGCCGCACCATCTACATCCAAATCAAGATGGCCACGCATACAGAACGCTACAGGACCCTGCGTGGTTTGGAAGTTCTTTGCCATATCGGGATACATATAGTTCTTGCGATAGAACATGGAACGCTTTTCGATATCGCAGTTAGTTGCAAGGCCTGCAAGCACAATAGACTCAATAGCAGCCTTGTTAGGTACGGGCAAAGCCCCAGGTAAACCCAAGCATACAGGGCATGTATGCGTGTTAGGCTCTGCGCCGAATTCCAATTTGCAGTTGCAGAACATCTTGGTTTCAAGCGTGGTCAACTCAGCATGAATTTCAAGACCAATAACTGCTTCCCAGTCCTGAAGTACTTCTTCAAGTTTCTTCATTGCTACTCACCTGCCTTTTCATCAGCAGCTGCCGCTGCGGGAGCTTTACCATCCGCAAAAGCAGGAGCAACGGGCGCTGGTCCATATACTGTTTCAAGTGCTGCCGCCACACGCAACATGTTTTCATCCTTGAATGCAGGACTAATAAGTTGAGCACCTACGGGCAGACCAGAATCTGCACCTAAGCCAAGAGGCATGTTCATGCCGCCATTGCCTGCAATATTGATAGAGATCGTAAACATATCCGACAGATACATCGACGTAGGATCGCTAATTTCGCCGAACTTAAATGCTGTACGAGGACTTACAGGAGCAATAATGCAATCCACTTTTTCATAAGCCTCCACATAGTCTTGGGTAATAAGAGTGCGAACCTGCTGTGCTGGATAGTAGTACTTGTCATATACGCCAGCAGAAAGCAGATAGCTGCCAAGCATAATGCGGCGACGTGCTTCGATACCAAAGCCTGCCGAACGGGAAGCTTCATATTGTGAGCCCAAATCTTTATGACCTGGATCGCAGTAACCATAACGAACTGAATCGAAACGAGCCAAGTTAGAAAATGCTTCGCAAGGACCCAATACGTAATAGGCACTCATAGCAGCCTGAGCGTTGGGAAGCTCGACCTCGATTATTTCTGCACCCATTTGACGCAAGTGTTCGATTGCTTCTTCCACCTTGACGCGCACTTCAGGCTCCAAGCCTTCCGCCTCCATAAAGGCAGGAACTACACCAATACGCATACCTGCCACGCCATCTGCCAAGTTTGCAGTAAAGTCAGTCGTTACTGGCTGGCTCGTGCAATCAAGGGGATCATGACCTGCAAGTGCATTCATGGCAAGAGCAGCATCGGTAACATTGCGTGCGAAAGGTCCAACCTGATCGAGTGACGAACCGAAAGCTACTACGCCATAACGAGAAACAACACCATAAGTAGGCTTTACCGCTACCACGCCGCAAAAACTACCTGGTTGACGAATAGATCCACCCGTATCCGATCCAAGCGTAATGGTGGCGCTACCAGCTGCCACTGCTGCTGCAGACCCACCAGAAGAACCACCAGGTACACGCTCTAAATCCCAAGGATTATAGGTGCGACCAAATGCGGAAGTCTCCGTCGAGGAACCGAATGCGAATTCATCCATGTTCAGTTTGCCCAGCGGAATACCGCCTGCTTCAATGATTTTCGCAACACAGGTTGCCGTGTAAGGAGAGACATAGTTTTCCAACATGCGGGAAGAACACGTGGTGTGAGTTCCCTTCAGGTTCATGTTGTCCTTAAAAGCAACAGGTACGCCCGCCAAAGGACCAGCCTGACTTAAATCACCCGCCGCAACTGCAGCATCTACTTTTGCTGCAGCTTCATAAGCTAGGCTTTCAGTAGTTTCCAAATAGGCATGAACCGATGCATCTGTTGCTGCGATACGCTCAAGAGAATCTTTTGCGATTTCTTGTGCACTGAATTCTTTCGCGACAAGACCAGCTTGAATTTCTGCAACAGAAAGTTCTGAAAATGCACGTGCCATTACTGATCACCTCCGCCCAAAATAGCAGGAATCAAGAAGCTGCCATCTTGTTGTTTAGGGGCATTGGCAAGCGCTTCTTCTTGGGTAAAGCTTTCGCCTTCAACATCTTCACGCATTACATTGGAAAGGTTTCCAATAGGGTGAAATGTTGGCTCAACGCCTTCTAGGTCATATTCAGTAATCGGCTTCAGGCTATCGATGATATTGTTAAGGTCTTCTGTCATAGAAGTAACCTCTTCATCGGTCAGCCCGATACGAGCGTACGTCGCAATACCGCGTACGTCCTTTTCGGTTAAATGTTGCGTCATGATATTCCTTCGTTTTCTTTGTGGGCACCTTTCATGCATGCTTCAACAAAAATAAGTTTCACAATACATGTACGCCCTCTAACGAGTAGATCGTTCCCATAATAGCAAAGGCGCACCCTAAGCGAAGCACACCTTAAAAGGAATCAAGGTATTCACAAGTTTTTCGAGTGCGCAGCACTTCAATATAAGCATTATTTTCGAACGATAGGCGCAATGGCACGAGTAATAGCATCAGATACAGGAGTGGCTTGCTCCGCATCATCGATTTCCAGTAAAACTTTGCCCATAATGCCCTCTGCCGTAACTTCAGTGAACAAAACATTGGGCTCACTTACAATCTCAGCATACTGAGCTGCTATTTCGTGTGCAATTTGCACTATTTGCTCTGCCATAGAATCAAGATCATTGCTTGAAAGTGCCATAAACGGCACACTGATTCGCTCGGGCGGTGGTAGGTGAACTACCGCATTCTTAGAAATAACCGAATTAGGAATTACTACTGTTTCCCCATTGCGATTTTTGATGGTTGCATGACGCCACGTTACATCTTGAACAACACCCTTATTGTTTCCTACTTGAATATTGTCCCCTGGCTGAACAATACGCATAAAAGAAATCTGTACACCGCCGATAAGATTTGACAGTGTATCTTGAAAACCAAGCGACAGCGCAATACCACCAACACCCAGCGCAGCAATTAATGCCGACATGTTCACGTTAAAGCAGGAATCTAAAACGAGACATATACCAACACCCCAGATAATGCCACGAGTAATATTTACAAAAATCGAGCTTTGCGGAATCGGGTTGCTATCCCTTTGCATAACATGACGAAGCCATTTCACCAAAACATGAGAAACCGCCCCAACAATTACCAAGATAACAATCGCAGCAATTATCTTGCCTAAGAAATCACCACCCGTAATGTTAGTTATGGTCTGTTCGAACCCATCCATATCGCATGCTTTCTCGTAATTGCCTATGTTGTAGTTTTATATAGTTCCTTTTATTATCTTTGCTTCAAATACTCGTGATCAACGTTATTATGAAAAATCGCAAATCGCAATCACGTGCTATAGCGCCGTAACACTAAAAAACGATAAGTGTATAGATTGTTAAACTATATAACCAGCAACTATACAGGTTAAGTGCGCAGCCATGTATCGGTTATTACGCAAGGGGTACACAATGAATTACAACTTAGTCGAATTCCAGGGAGCCTATGGCACCTCAAGCCAAATCCCTGCCTCTGTACGCCCTGAAGTTTCTTTTGTGGGTAGATCAAACGTCGGCAAGTCTTCGCTTATCAACCGCCTTTTTAACAGAAAGAAGCTGGCAAAGGTTTCTCAGATGCCAGGCAAAACTACCACGATCAATTTTTTCACTACTGACAAAATTGACTTTGTTGACTTACCTGGATATGGCTATGCCAAAGTTGCTAAAAGCGAAAAGGCGCGCTGGGACGAAATGATCAACGGCTATTTTGACCAGTATCGCTACTATGCACTGGTGGTTTCCCTTATTGACATTCGCCACCCTGCCACCAAGCTTGATGAGCAAATGATTGAATTTCTTCGCGCATGCGAACTTCCATTCATAATCGCTCTAACTAAAGCAGACAAGCTCAGCAAGTCGCAGGCCAACAAGCAAAAGGCTGCTATCCGCAAACAGCTGCAATTACCTGACAGCATTCCTTTTGTAGTGTGCTCATCTGCAAACGGCACAGGCTTTGATGAGTTGCGTCGCCTTATTGAAGAAGCCTGCAAATAACGCTCCACTACCGCTTATTAATACTAAGGATATTTATGAAAGTACTTCTCTATAGCGATGGATCATCCCGAGGAAATCCTGGCCCTGGAGGCTTTGGTACTATTTTGCGCTACACCAATTCAGAAGGAAAAACCTTCGAACGTGAAATTTCGCAAGGATACACCAACACCACAAATAATCGAATGGAACTGTTAGGGGTTATCACGGGACTTGAGGCGCTAACACGCCCCTGCGAAGTGGAAGTGCATACTGATTCCCAATACGTCGTAAACGCCTTCAATCAGCACTGGATTAAAGGATGGCTCAAACGTGGTTGGAAAAACGCGAAAAAAGAACCAGTTAAAAATATTGACCTATGGAAACGTCTTCTTGCCGCAAAAGAACCCCACACCGTCACCTTTCGTTGGGTAAAGGGACATGCAGGTCATCCGTTAAATGAACGCTGCGACGAATTGGCTACTGAAGCAGCTGATGGATCAGGAAAAATCACCGACGAAGGGTTTATAGGTTAAGCTTGGTTTGTTTTTCTCTAAGCTACCTGAGTGCTTATCGCTTTTTAAAAACACTAAGAGCGCGGCTAAGATGACGCACGTATGGTTCACCAAATCCCAATGAACATGCTTACTAATCTGGGGCCGCGCTTTTGCGTGTGTTTTTAAAATGCGGCACTCAGACATAGCTTCTCGAAAAACAAACCACGCTTTAACGCAATCTCTTGCGAGAATCTCTAAATCCTTACCTAAACATTTTCTATCGTAGTAGTACCAAGTTCACCTAATTTGTAGACACAAGCATGTGCTGAGCCAGGCTAAGAACAAAACAATTAAAAAGCACGGCCCCTGGTGTTCAAGCAATACTTTTCGGGATGAGAAAATCATGCGTTGAAACATTTGTTGCCGTGCTTATTACGTTTTGTTCGTGCCTGAATTGCGAAGCTTGCTTATGGATGCAAACTAGGCGAACTTGGCACTAAATGAATACTGGTTTAGATATAGCGCAAGCGGCGAACTCCATCGATTGCACGAATCTTAGCCATTGCTTCATCAGATGCAGGCTGATCCAAATCTACCAAGGTATACGCATGTTCTCCGCGAGCCTTGTTCATAAGGTTTGCAATGTTGACGTTGTCTTCACCCAAGATGGTAGTAATTTGAGCAATCATGTTAGGTACATTGCGATGAAGCATCGCCAAACGCGTCATGCCTTCAGGACAAATTCCCATATCGCAATCAGGATAGTTTACGGAATGGGTAATATTGCCATTTTCGAAGTAATCAACCATTTCACGAACTGCCATAAGAGCGCAGTTGTCTTCAGCCTCCGTGGTAGAAGCACCCAGATGAGGAAGAACAACCGTGTTCTTCATCTGCATAACCTCTGGGGTTGCAAAGTCGGTAATGTATTTCTTAACGCGACCCGAATCAAGGACAACAGAAAGCGCAGCAGAGTCTACCAACGTGTCACGCGAGAAGTTCAGCAGAACAACGCCTTCCTTCATCAAAGAACAAGCATGCGCATTCACCATACCAATAGTGTCTTTAACTGCCGGAACATGAATAGTGATGTAATCGCATGTGCGGAAAATATCTTCTAAATCAGTAATGTGGTGAACAGGGCTCGAAATCTTCCATGCAGCACTTACCGAAACAAACGGATCATAACCATAGACATCCATGCCTAAATCAACCGCAGCGTTTGCTACTTCTGCACCAACAGCACCAAGACCAATAACACCAAGCTTCTTGCCTTTGATTTCATTACCAGCGAACTGCTTCTTTGCCTTTTCAGCTGCCTTTGCGATGTTTTCGTCATTTGCATTTTCGCGGCACCAATCAATACCTTCAACAATGCCACGACTGCCCATCAAAAGCGCACAGAGCACAATTTCCTTTACCGCATTAGCATTGGCACCAGGCGTATTAAATACAACGATACCTTCTTCTGCACAGCGATCAAGAGGAATATTGTTTACGCCAGCACCTGCACGAGCAATAGCGCGCAAACCTGCAGGGAATTGCATGTCGTGCATTGCAGCACTACGAACCAAAATGCCTTCTGCTTCTTCAACGTTATCAGTCAGAGCATACTTTTCGGGATCCAACTGATCAGTACCGTGTGCAGAAATGTTGTTCAAGCAATGAATCAACCTCATGGGGGAGCTCTCCTTCAGCTTCTAACGTTGGCGGAATACACCTAAGTAGAAACCATCTTAACTCGTCGATATTTCCATCTATTAACACAACGTTTCGCGAGCAACAGACGCTTTACTTGGTAAACCCGTCAGATTTTTTGGTAACGCGAACATAATACAAAAAAAGCGCCCACATGGGCGCTTCAATGTTCAATGGTGCGGGTGAAAGGACTTGAACCTTCATGAGCCGAAGCTCATACGGACCTGAACCGTACGCGTCTGCCAATTCCGCCACACCCGCATATGCAATAAAAGTGCGAAAGTTAGACTATCCTACCTTGACTTAAAACGCAAGCATCAATCACACAATTCGAATAAAGCACCACGTTTCAAGTTGAATAAAGTCCAATTTACATCCTCTTTTTCGCTATTAACCCCTTTTCATAAACTCCTTGCGCGTTTCGTTACAAAAAAATCTAACTTTATCGTGACAATCAAGTGAAATATTTCCGTATTGGCTTGTATTGTGGCATGATTGATCGTTGGAATATATTGCCGTTACTATACATTCGTAAGGAGTACTAACATGGGGTTTTTCTCTAAATTCGAACGCCGCGTAGAAGACGGCTTCGATGACATGGGTGACAAATTCTTTGACTCCCCTATCAGCCCCGTCCAAATAGCTAAAAAGGCCGAAAAACAGATGCGCCGCGAAAAAATGGTAGGCGCTGGCAAGGAATTCGCGCCTACGTTATATACGGTGCTGGTAAATCCTGATGACGACGAGCGTCTTTTTGGATATTACCCAACCCTCGCAGGCGAAACCGAAACCTATTTAACTGCAAAAGCGCAAGAACTAGGTCTTGCCATGGATGGCGCACCTTTGGTTCGCTTCATTATTGATGACGAATTGAAGCACGGAAAATTCGAAGTAGTTGCAGAGTTGGTTTCTGCTCCTATTGTTTCTCAGTTACGCGAAGAAGAAATGCAGCGCTACGGCCTGAATAGCCAAGCCCCTCAGCAGCCTGGTGCTCCTATGCCTCAGGCTCAATCCGTAGCACCTATTCAGCAAAATCCTGGTCAAGGATATGCAAGCTCTGGCATAGATGTTATGGCTGAAGATCCTATGGCTTATGACGATAATTACGCCGCGCCTGGCAATATCCCAGGCTCTGCTCCCGCCAACGCTGGCGTAGTTCCTCCGATTGCTGGCGGCGTTGCAGCAGGTGCAGCAGGCAATCAGACGGTACGTTTCAACGATAATATGGCAGCTCCACAAATGGGCGGTCGCCATCTTCCCCATCAGCCCCGTTTGATTGATCTCACTACCAATCGCTCATTTCCCCTCACGAAAGATCGTATCCTTTTAGGCCGCGCTCTTTCGAGTGATATCGCCATCGAAGATCTCAACGTAAGCCGTACTCATGCTGAGATTCGCCAAGAAGCAGCAAATGCTTGGAGCATCGCTGATCTTGGATCAACAAACGGCACCTTAGTTAATGGTCGCCACATTGCTTCTGTTATGTTGCAGGAAGGTGATCGTGTTACTGTTGGAACTACAACATTCCTCTTCACGTTCCAATAAGCTTTTCTTGCGGGTAGCATCTGCTACCCGCTTTACTCTTTATCTCTTCGTAGTGCTATTCCGATGATGATAGGTTCTCTTTCGTGATTGACATTATCCTTCTCATAGGCAGACTTCTTTTTGTTGTACTGCTCTACTTGTTTTTATTTGCCATTATGAAAACAGGCATTGGTCTTGTGCGCGGTTCACGCAAAAAAGAACAAGTCTGGACCGTTGCAATCGAAAAAGGTCCTAAGGAATTACGCGGCGTACAAATTGCGGTACGCGGACCCGTTATTGTCGGACGCAGTCCTGGTTCTGACATCGTTATTGGCGCAGAATATGTGTCTTCGCGTCATGCCCGCTTTGTCTTGATGGGACAAAATCTTTTCATTGAAGATCTGGGCTCCACTAATGGCACTACCGTAAATGGTAACTACATTACCGAACCTACCGCCTTGCGAAATGGTGATCGTATTTCAGTAGGCGATGTAGTAATGCGAGTAAGGTTTGCATAAATGACCGATCAAACAACACATACCACATCATCACATAAAAGCGATTCATCACCCGTCGAGGTAGTGTCTTCATATTATGGCAGCCGTACCGAAGTCGGCCATGTACGCGAACACAACGAAGATAGCCTTACGGTTCTTCCTCCCCTGTTCGCGGTCGCTGATGGCATGGGTGGTCATGAAGCAGGCGAAGTTGCTTCAGAAATTACTATCAATACCTTAAACGACTTAGCTCCTACCAGCGCAGATGCCGAAGCGCTTGCACGAGCAGTAGTGGCAGCTAACCTCAATGTTATAAAAGCTCCGAGTCAAGGTATTGGCCGCGAAGGCATGGGAACCACACTTACCGCAGCTATTCTTGAAAAGGAACGCCTTATTATTGCGCAGGTTGGCGATTCGCGCGCATATCTTCTTCATAACGGATCGCTTCAGCAGATCACTCGCGATCATAGCCTTATGGCAGACATGATAGAAGCGGGTCAGCTTACTGAAGCAGAGGCGCGCGTCCATCCAAATCGTTCCGTTATTACCCGCGCTATTGGCTCAGATCCCCACATGCAGCCCGATCTGTACGAGCTCAACGTAGAAACAGGCGATCGCTTGCTTCTTTGCTCGGATGGCATCTGCGGCATGATCGAAGATTCTGAAATTGCCTCTATCATGCGAGGAGCTCCTTCTGCACAAACTTGTGCTGATCAGCTTGTTGAAGCCGCACTTAATGCAGGCGGATTCGACAACGCAACAGCAGTCGTAGTGGACATAGAAGGATTCAAAGCGGTTCGCGAAAAAAAGCAGCGTCGTAAATCTAAGGCACTTGCTATAGGTGTTGTAATTTGCTTGATTGCTGCCCTTGCCTGCGCCTTTTTTGCTGGTTATATGTATGTAAACAACTCTGCTTACCTTATTGAACAGGATGGCAAAGTTGCGGTATATCGCGGATTAAACGAAGAGTTTCTTGGCATGCCCCTTTCGTCTTTGGAATACACCTCTGCTGTTGAAGTTGGCAAGCTCAATCCTGGTGTTGCCAATCGCATTAAAGAAGGCATGCAGGTAGGAAGTTTGGAAGAAGCTAACAACCTTATTACCACCTACCAGCAAGAAATTGCTCTACAAAATACTACCCCTGGTCAAACAACCGCCAATGCATCTGCCACCGAGGCAAATGCCACAAACAAGCCAAACGACAACAATCGCGAAGCAGACGAAGCTACCGATGACCACAATGACGAAACCTCCGAAAACGATTCGGGGAGCAGTGAGTAGCCTATGACCAGAAGAAACACTGAACTGCTTCTTCTTTGCGTTGCGGCGCCGCTTGTTATTCTGTTGTTTGCAATGGTGGCGCTCAACCAAGATGGTGGCGTTACTTTAGACAATCTCATCGTACCGTTAGGCATGTTTGCTACATTCGTGGTGGCACACCTCGCCATTAGAAAGCTTGCCCCTGGAGCAGATCCTGCTATTCTTCCTATTTCTTTTGCTCTTTCAGGTATTGGCATTGCCTTTATTACTCGCCTTGCTCCTGAACTGGCCCTTCGCCAGGTAGGATGGCTCTTTTTAGGCGTAATCTTTATGGTGCTCGTCCTTATTTTTATTAGAAATTTGGACAAACTGGGCAACTATAAATACACCATCATGATTGCTGGCATTTTACTGCTGGTATCTCCCTTGTTGCCCGTTATCGGTAATGAAATTTACGGCAGTCGCATCTGGCTTTCTATTGGTGGTTTTTCCTTCCAGCCTGGTGAGCTGGCAAAAATCTGTATTGTTATTTTTTTGGCAGCCTATTTAGCACAAAACAGGGAAATGCTTTCGGTGTTCACCCACCGCATTGGTCCCTTCAAGATTCCTGATTTGCGTGCTCTTGTTCCCGTACTTATTATGTGGGCAATTGCCCTTTTGGTTATCGTTTTCGAACGCGACTTAGGTTCAGCGCTTGTTCTGTTCTTCGTGTTCTTAACCATGCTCTATGTTGCTACTGGTCGCAAAGCCTACATTGTAATCAGTTTTGTATTAATTGCATTTGGCCTTGTTGCAGCCTATTTCTTGTTCTCGCACGTACAGGTTCGCGTTAATACCTGGCTTGATCCTTTCGCTGACCCCTCAGGTACGGGCTACCAGTTAGTTCAGTCTATTTTCTCCATTGCTGATGGTGGATTATTTGGTGTCGGCATTGGCAATGGTCTTGCCGATCAAATTCCTATTGTTGAATCTGACTTTATTTTCTCTGCTATTGCCGAAGAAGCAGGTTTGCTTGGCGCAGCTGGCTTATTACTGCTCTATCTCTGCTTCGCTATTCGCGGCATTCTTATTTCTGTTCGCGCTAAAACCGACGTAAGCTCTTTTATGGCACTTGGTTTTACCGCAATCATTATTTTGCAGGCATTCATCATTGTTGGTGGCGTTACCCGCTTTATTCCTTTAACTGGTCTTACTCTTCCTTTCGTAAGCCAGGGTGGCTCATCGCTGCTTGCAAGCTTTATCATCATCGGCTTTTTGATGCGCGCTAGCGACCAAGGAACTGGCCTAGGCACAGAAATGACATCAGGAACGGGCGCTATTTCTATGAATGGTGTCTTGGGACGTGTGTCTCTTGGTAAGCGCCTAACAGGCACGATGATTGTATTTTCTGCCATGTTCGCCCTGTTGGTAGCAAACTTAACGCTCATCATGGTTATTCAGGCAGATTACTACCAGAACATGTCTATCAATAACCACACTATTGCCAAGGAAGCAGAAACGGAACGCGGCACTATTTCAACCTATGACAATGTTGTACTCGCTCAATCGGTTCTCCAGGACGATGGCACCTACACGCGCGAATATCCTGCTGGAACACTTGCTTCTCATGTAGTGGGATACGCATCTGATACGTATGGAACTTCAGGTATTGAAGCTTCAGAAAACGACACTCTTAAAGGTTCTAGCAATTACGCTTCTTGGATTGATGTCCTGAATTCATACACGGGTAACAATACCGCTGGAAACGATGTAAAACTTACTATCAATTCCACCATTCAGCAATCCGCACAAGATGCACTTGACGGATACAAGGGTGCTTGCGTGGTCATTGATCCTAAGTCAGGCGCAATACTTGCTATGGCATCTTCCCCAACCTACGATGCCGCTGATGTTGAAAGCCTGCTTTCTGGTGGTGACGATTCTTCTGCACTCTACAATCGTGCTACGCAAGCATTGTATTCACCTGGTTCAACCTTTAAGATTGTTTCTCTTGCCACAGCGCTTGAAAACAATGTTGCTACCGAATCCAGCGTGTACGATGCTCCTTCCAAATTGGAAATTGGTGGTGGCGAAGTAACCAACTTTAATGGTTCATCCTATGGGGAAATCACCCTCAAACGTGCCACCGAGCTTTCTGCCAATACGGTATTTGCTCAATTAGGTACTGAAATCGGCGCAAACGCTTTGGTTTCTTCTTCAAGCGAATTTGGCTTTAATCAAGATATCGACTTCGATTTGCCGCTCGTAAAATCGCTCATGCCCAACCCTGACGAAATGACCGAATGGGAAACCGCATGGGCTGCTGCTGGTGAGCCAGTTGGAGAGCATGAAAGCCCCGCTGGTCCTCAGGCAACAGTGCTGCAAATGGCATTAGTAGGATGCGCAATTGCAAATGATGGCGTTATCATGCAGCCCTATTTGGTCGACAGCATCTATAACGCCGAAGGCACCAACAGTTATCGCGCAAATCCAAGCACGCTTTACACCGCCTGCTCAAGCTCTATCGCAGATCGCGTAAAAACAGTTCTTGAAGGCGTTGTGAATAACGGTACTGGTACCGCAGCTGCAGTTGATGGCGTACAGATTGCAGGCAAAACTGGTACCGCTGAAACAGGCAAGCCAAAAGACGACCGTTGGTTTGTGGGCATGGGCCCCAGCGAGGATTGTTCAGTGGTAGTTGCCATTGTTTTAGAGGAAGCAGGTGAAGACATTCCTGGCGGCGCCGCTGGTCGCGCACAGGATGTTTTAGAAACATCTTTGGAAGTACAAGGAATGTTGTAAGCCTACTTCGGAACAAAAAAGTAACGGTTGCTTCCAAAAACTTCTTGAAAGCTAATGGAAGCTTGAAGATGAACTAAAAGTTGATTAAGAAATACGATATGCTTAGAAATTGGTTGTTAAGCATGGATCCAAAGGGAGAATAAACGTGGCTGGAAGCATGATTGGCAGAACCTTTAATAACCGCTATAAGCTGATAGAACGAGTTGGCTTAGGAGGCATGGCTGAGGTATACCGCGCCGAAGACAGTGTCTTGGGTCGTACGGTTGCCGTTAAGGTTATGCTTCCCCAATATGCAGCGGACCCCACTTTTACCAAACGTTTTCGCCAGGAGGCAGCTTCTGCTGCAAATTTGCAGAGCCCTTATATCGTAAGTATTTATGACTGGGGCTTAGATGACGAAACTTACTATATTGTCATGGAGTTCCTCCGCGGTACCGACCTAAAAACCGCCATTAAGGAACGCGGCGCAATCAATCAGCGTAAAGCAGCTGAAATTGGCTCTCAGGTAGCACAAGCACTTTCCGTTGCCCACGCAGGCGGCATTATCCACCGTGACATTAAGCCGCAAAACATCATGATTCAGCCTGATGGCAACATCAAGGTAATGGACTTTGGTATTGCTCGTGCTGGAGATGCGGGTCTATCGCAAACTGCAACCGTACTGGGTACCGCCCATTACGTATCTCCCGAGCAAGCTCAGGGCAAAGAACTCACAGGTGCAAGCGATATCTATTCGCTTGGCGTAGTGTTATATGAAGCCACCACAGGAAAGCTTCCCTTCGACGGACAGGATGCCGTAAGCGTTGCTGTAAAGCAGGTCAACGAAATTCCTGCACCTCCAAGCAGCATTAACCCCAATATCGATCCAACGCTTGAAGCCATCATCATGAAGGCAATGGAAAAGGATCCTGAACGTCGCTTCAAGGATGCTTCCGAAATGCGTCATGTATTAAATGACTATTTGGCAGGTCGCCCTGGTAACCTAGGGGAAGACATCAGTGGTCTTAAAACCCAAGTAATGGGAGGCGTAGCGCCTGCAGGCGGAACTGCCGTAATGAATCCTGTTGGTGCCAACGGCGAAGCTGGGCGTACTACCGTAACTAAAGCCTACACCGCCGACGACAACAATGGCTCCAACAAGAACAATAAACGCAATGTTATTATCGGCGTCGTAATTGGCCTGCTTGTTGTTTTGGGCATAATAGGTGCCGCTATGGCTTTTGGCGGCAACAAAGAAATGGTTTCTGTGCCAGATGTTTCCAATAAACCAGTAGCGGAAGCACGCGGTGAACTGCAGTCCGCTGGCTTTACTATCGGCACCGAAACCGAGGTATACAACCCTGATGTCGAAGCGGGCAATGTGGTAAGCACTGATCCAGCCGCGGGCGTACAAGCTGAAAAAGGCTCTGCGGTAAACATTACCGTCTCTAAGGGAACCGAGCAGGTTACCGTACCTGACTTAAAGGACATGACCGCCGACGAAGCACAGCGCACGTTAGCATCCTATGGTCTTAATGGCCAACAAGGTGATGCCGTGTATTCAGATGAAGTAGACGAAAATAAAATTGCTGAACAAGACGTAGAAGCAGGAACCACAGCACATAAGGGAGACACTATTACATTCCATCTCTCAAAGGGACCTGAAAAAATAAGCGTACCCAACGTTCAAGGCCTTGATTTTGAAACCGCTCGAGATCGTCTTGAATCGGCAGGCTTCACTGTTTCTCTTCAGTGGCTTGATGATTCTGCTGAAGTAAATACGGTAATTAGACAAAGTGTAACGGGATCTGCCGAGCCTGGCACCACGGTTACTCTAACCATCTCCAACGGTCCAGCAGAGCCTGAACCTACTGACCCCACCGATCAAGGAGACACTACTGGTGGTGGATCAGATAGCGAAACCGATGGATCTGGATCTGATACCGAAGGATCAACCACGGGAGGTAGCACCTCAGGTAGCGCTGATTCCAACAGCAATTAATACCGATTGCGCTTGAGCTACTGCCGTAATATAGCAGCGAGCAATCCATAGCTTGATAATTGTTTGGCATGCGATAACCGAGCAAACATTTTCAGCCCAGCCGTGGTAAAATGGCTGGGCTGTTTTATTGCGTTTGTAATAACGCTTCACTATCCGCCCCCGTAGCTCAGTGGATAGAGCGTCGGTTTCCTAAACCGTGCGTCGGAGGTTCGAGTCCTCTCGGGGGCGCCACTTATTAATCAATAAAGAATAATCGCTAAAGAACTATTTCGCGTTCACTTCCATCGATATCGGCAATTTTTGCTTTTCCTTCAGCTAACGAGAAAAATGTTAGACGTGGATCATCGCAATCTTCATAGGTTTCACCCAAGGCCGTCATATGCTCATAGCCCGCTTTGCGAACTTCGTCTCCTGCGGTATCAACCATGCTTGCAACGCCAGTCAGGATAACCCAGCCACGACCTGGTTTCCATGCGGAAAGCTCAAATTTAGGGTTTGCCACAAGCTGCTCGTAAACGTCTTTATTGGTTGCAGTACAAAACCATAGCTTGTCATCTTCACGCATAACGAAGCTAAATGGACGAACATGAGGCTGATCGCCTTCGCACGTCGCCAAATACCAAGCAGGAACAGAAGTAAGGTAGTCAATCAATTCATCCATAACAAGACGTCCTTTTCTTTAGCGCTACAAACCAGCCATGCTGGTTAAAGTTCAGACACCTACAATAAATAATTGCTTAAATCATACCAAAGAAGCGCAGCGCCACATCTGTTGCTATAACAAACGCGGTTCCACAGAGCAGATATATCAAACCACCCATATCGCGCTTGGCATACGAAAGTTCCTTTAAGCGTGTGCGATTTTCCCCACCATGATAACAGCGAGCATCCATTGCAAGCGAAAGTGTTTCTGCATGACGAAATGCACTGGTAAACAGAGGAACAATGAGTGAAACCATCAACTGAACGGTGCTCTTAGTGCTCGTACCGAAATTCGCACCGCGACTTACCTGCGCCCTATAAATCGTGCGCAGCTCAATTGCAAATTGAGGCAAAAAGCGCAACGCAATACCAAGAATCATGGATAGCTCATGAGCGGGAAGACCAAAACGAGAAAATGGCTTAAGTAAATTTTCAAAAGCATCAGTTAAGTCGAGCGTTGTTGTTGCTAAGGTAAGCAAACTTACCCCGAGCAATAGCATGGTCAAGCGGATGGCAATGAAGAGTGCCTGCTCTAAGCCGCCTTGACTAATGCAGATAATCCAAAACTGAAAGTACACTTCCCCGCCTTGGACAAAAAAGATATTGAGCAGAGCAGTAAACACTACCAAAATCGCAAGGGGCGCAATAGAAACAAATGCTTGACGTAGCGAAATTCGAGCAAAAGCAAACATGCCTGCCGTAAACAGTGCAGCAATTCCAAGAGAAGGATACGATCCCGCAGCAAATACCATCACCATAAACAGCAGAGCAAGCAAAAGCTTTGCACGCGGATCCATACGATGAACTATGGAGTCTTTAGAAATATAGCGTCCAAAGACCGTCTGTATATCGAAGAGAGCCATGCCTAGTGCCTCTCTTCCTCTGCAGCACCAACGCCGTCTGGATCTTTCTCTACGGAACCAACATCACCTGTAGTCGCTTTGCTGCAGTTCAACAACTTCACAAGTTCGTCTGCAAGCGATTCAGGGCTGTAAAGCTTTTCAGGAAGCTGAAAACCTAATTCTCGCAGTTCGTTGGACAAACGCTGAGCATGAGGTATGCCAAGACCGATCTTGCGAAGTTCAGGACCATAATGCGTAAAGATATCTTCGGGTGTTCCGAGAAACTCCACTTCTCCTTCATGCATAACCAGCACACGGTCCGCCAAACGCGCAATATCGTTCATGTTATGAGAAACCATGACAACCGTAAGGCCATGCTTTTTATGCAGGTCTTCAATAAGTGTTAAGAAATCTGAGCGAGAAGCAGGATCTAGGCCCGCTACAGGCTCGTCTAAGACCAAAGTGGTAGGTCGCATGGCCAACACACCAGCAAAAGCAACACGGCGCTGCTGACCGCCTGACAATTCGAAAGGAGAACGATGAGCGAACTTGTCATAATTCAGTCGAACAATGCCAAGCGCTTCACGCACGCGAGCATCAACTTCTTCGGTGGTTAGCCCCAAGTTGCGCGGTCCAAATGCCACGTCTTCAGCAACACTTGCCGCAAATAACTGATGCTCGGGATATTGAAATACCACGCCGATATCACCACGAGCTTGAGTTGCCACTTTTTTGTCGGCTAAATCCTGACCATTCCAAAGAACTTTACCCTCAGTAGGATTTGCTAAGCCATTAAGGTGCTGAACCAGGGTTGACTTGCCTGACCCCGTATGACCAGCAATAGCCAAAAATTCACCATCACGCAATTCGAAAGACACGTTGCGCAAAGCATATTTTTGATGCTCGCCCGCTTTCTTTTGGCGCTTGGTAAGGGGCACATAGCTGAAGCTTACTTGTTCGAATGTAATCGACACAGTTCCTCCTTCAGCGATGTGGTTTCAATATGAGTTTCTAGGCTAATGCCTCTATCTTGCAATAGACGCGACATTTGAGCCGCAAAGGGAATATCAAGATTGAAGCTGCGCAACACACTATCCTGTGTAAGAACTTCCTCGGGAGCTCCATCTAATACACAGCGACCATCTTCCATAACAATAACGCGATCCGCCTCAGCAGCTTCTTCCATAAAGTGAGTGATCATCACAATGGTTAGGCCCTGTTCGTGCAATTCTTTGCATACACGCATAAGGCCTCGACGACCACGAGGGTCCAACATGGAGGATGCTTCGTCGAAAACTAAAATAGAAGGTTCCATTGCAAGCACGCCCGCAATAGCGACGCGCTGCTTTTGCCCGCCAGAAAGCGCAGTTGTTTCGCGTTTTCCCGATGTCTGTAATCCGACCTGTTTTAGTGCTGCATCAACTCGCTGACGCAATTCAGGATTTTCAATTCCCAAATTCTCGGGACCAAACGCAACATCATTTTCCACAAGGCTTGCTACGATCTGATCGTCGGGATTTTGAAAAACCATGCCTGCAGTACTGCGGATGATATACGTATTAGCTGATTGGCTGGTGTCATAGCCATCAACCTCTACCGTACCTTTATCGGGAACTAACAAGGCGTTTATCAATTTCGAAAAAGTGGATTTGCCTGAACCGTTTGCTCCCAATACACAAACAAACTGGCCTTTCTCTATGGACAGAGAAAGGTCAGAAAGTACGTAGGTATCACCCGTATAGGTAAAAGAAACATCGGAAAAGGAGATCATTTAACGCCCCTTCACCTGATCTTTCTTAGGAGTAATCAAATTAGAGATTGACTTATAAATAATGAGGGTCAAAACAGCGTTAATGACACCCTTGAGCAGGTTAAATGGAATAAGAATTGGAATAATCATAGCGATTACCGCATCAAGCGGAACGCCCAACCACATAGGAGTCAGAATCAAATTGCCAACAATAGCAGCCAACGTTGCCGCAATTACACTGATTACTAAACCAACAATTGCAACAGGATAGGTGCGCTTCTTGTGATACATAAGTGCAGCAGGCAGAACAAAACAGGTAACGCACAAGATGTTCATCAAAGCGCCCGTAAAGTCCGCCATAAGCAATCCGTGAATAACAGCAATTACAATACCTACTGCCACACCTGCACCAGGGCCAAATCCAAAGCCAACAACCATAGCTGGCATATTTGAAGCATCGAATTTAAGCCAGGTAACACCAGGCAAAAGCGGAAATTCAACAAAAGAAAGCAATGCACCAATGGCACACATCAAAGCCATAATAACCATCTGCTTGGTTGACCAAACATTGGTGTTTTTTTCTGGCATAGAGTTTTGTGGCGTAGCAGACACGGAATTCTCCTTTTTCTTACAAAATAGAAAGCTGGTCGACAAGACGACGAGCAGCATCACGAACAGACAAACCATCGATATCGATGGTAACATCTGCATATTTTTCATACAGTGGACGACGCTCTTCGTAGAGATCGGCCAAGCTCATGCCCATACCGTTCTTCATTACAACACCGCGTTCATGCAAGCCACCTAAACGACTTTCAAGCTCTTCATAAGAAACGCGAAGATATACCACGGTACCAATAGACTTCAGATGATTCATAGCCTCATCGGAATAGACTGCAGAACCACCCGTAGCAATTACAGCACGACTAGCACTAAGCGTGCACAAAACTTCATTTTCAACTTCAATGAAGCCGTCAGGACCACAAGCATCAATAATTTTCTGCAAGGTTTTATCCAGCTTGCTTTGAATTAGTAAGTCAGCGTCAATAAATTCGTAGCCCAAAATTTTTGCAAGAACTACACCAAGCGTTGATTTGCCTGCACCCGGCATACCAATTAGGACGACGTTGTCTAAGTTGTTAGACATTTCCTTCGTCCTCCTTCCATTTTTTGCGTTTGAATGCAACTATAGCACGTTTAGCCTCAAGCCTTGGAGCAAGGAGTTCATTCACTAAGATGGCTATAAAAATCAAAGTGAATCCCACAAGTAAGCGCGCAGTAACCACTTCTCCATAAAGCAATACAGAAAAGATTACACCAAAAACCGATTCTAGGCTGAGAAACAGTGAGGCCTGGGCAGGAGGAACGTATGCAAGCGATACGTTTTGAATGCCAAAAGCAACCACCGAGGCAAACACAATTAAGAACGCCATCTGGCCTACTACTTCTGGCGTAATAAGGCTCAAAGCAGGTGGCACTTCAAATGCCGCACCAACGCAGAGTCCAAAGATACCTTCAAAGATAAACTGAAAAACGGTGAGCACTAAAACATCGCGCGTTTTAGAGAAGCGCGACACCAGCACAATATGTAGCGCAAACAAAAGCGCGCAGACTTGTGTTAGTCCTTCGCCAAGTCCTAATGTAAGTGTTTCCCCTGAAGTGGTAACCGCAACCAGCCAAATTCCAATAACCGCAATAACGGCAGCACCCACATTACAGATAGAAGGGCGCTTATGTGCCACAACCCACCATGCGAAAGGCACAATCACGCAATACGTAGCCGTAAGAAATGCATTGATGCCAGGTGTGGTGTACTGAAGACCAATGGTCTGAGTTAAAAAGGCAGAAAAATCAAACAAGGCGAGTACCGCACCACACGCTACCATGTTCCAAGAAAAATGCTGCTTTACGCGTTTGTGCAGAATGACCAATAAAAGCAGTCCAGCCAAGGTAAAGCGCACACCAAGAAGCAGCGCTGGGGGCACTACTTCCACAACATTTTTCATTACAACAAAGCTATAACCCCAAATAACGGTAGCAAGAATAAGCAGCGCTTTATACACGCCTGTTGGTATGTCTGACAAGGCAATCACAGCGGCTTATTATAACCAAGCATTGATATACCTGCAGCAATTACCCCGTAAGCGCCTGCAACTCCTGCCCAGCAGGTATCACTTACTAGGAGCTATTCTCTACCAACGAGTGACATCTCCGCCGAACTAGCGAGCGCCTCCTCCGCCGCCGAATCCACCACCGCCGCCGATGGAAAAACCGCCACCGAAACCAGCGCCAGATGAATGACTACCCGATACCGCAGATATGCTTTCTGCAAGCGATTCCGAAACCGTTGCCTGCAGCGCACTTCCCACATCTGGCAATGCGGCGCTGTGATGACCTACGCTATACCAAACCCACCAAGGAGCAGTGTTGTAGTAGCCCATGTTGGTATAATTGCCGCCCGCAACTTCAGGTACTGCCTTATCAAGTTCTTCCATAGCTTTTTCGGCAACACCAAACACCAGTGCATATACCATAAATTCGCCCCATACCTTAACATCCAAAGGCGGACGTTCGTTGAGGGCAGAAAATTCCGTAAGCCACTTCTTGAGCGCCTCACAATGCGCATATGCATCAGCCCCCTTTTGCGTGCGACGATCCATGAATCGTGAAACCACCATCAGCACGATGCTGGTAACTATTCCTGGGATTAAAACCAAGGGATTGTTGAACAAAAATGCCACCATGACACATATAACTATCAAGACAACCGCAACCGATGCCATGCGGGTACGCTTCACATAGGAATAATTTTCGAAATACTCTCCCGCATTTACATGAGCAGTAACTATCCCCTGCCAACGGGCCATTTCATCACTAAACTGCTGAGGATGCTCTTTGGCGAATTCAGCAATGGTGCCCAGCCAAAGAGAAGGTTGTCCTGTTGCAATTGTATCGAAAATGAACTTCATTGCCTGACGATCAATTTCACTATTCAGCCTTAATTCGGCCTCTGGCACACGAGTGAAGTAATAGTCTTCTACATCCTTATCTTGGAAAACCCCATCAACCTGATAGGACCCTTTGTTGATAATAAGCGCTCCTTCATTAGCTAAATGCATGATGGTCGCCGTGAAATCTGATGTGTCTTCTTTATTGAAACGACAAAGGCGTCCTATTACCGCAGGATGTTCTCCCTTTACGGGAACATCACGCCAATATTCATCTTTAAATTGTGGCTGCAGTTCTTTTCCGTAGCGAATAAAGGAACGAAGAGCCCATATAAGCAGCAACAAGCAACCGACAACTACCGCAAGCAAAATCCCTAACGATGTTGCGCGCTGTGCATTAGCTCGATCAGACCAAGTGCGTTCCTCGTTAAGTACGGTATCAAGATACGCAGTAGAAAAATGAGCGTTTTCATCGCTGGGTGCTATACCGCTTAACCATTCAGTCGGAAAAACAATTCGAGCTTCCGCATACGATCCTGCATCAACATGAGGCACCTTATAAACTACGGTGCCGTTATCGGCAATATCTACCGTAGCGTCAAGAGGACCATGACCCCAAGCACGAATCGTTTCTCCTGCTTTAATATCAGTATTATCAGGAACAGGAAGCATTACGGTAAGAGAAACATTAGAGCTTGATTCCTCCCACTGATCTCCCACAAACTGCCAGTACAATTCCCCCACATCTGAATAGGCCTGAATAGCGTCTTTTACAACATAGTTCAATTCAAAGACGACTTTTGAATCGTTTTCATTAAAGAATGCATATACGGTATTTTGGGGTTCATCGAAAGAATAAGCTGTTTTACCTGGTCCACCTTCATTGCGCCAACTAAGCTGAAACGGCACGTTTGGAAGTGCGGTCCATCCATCTTGCACTTCCCCTGAATCGCTCACATACGCCATGCGAACAGAGTCTATTTCTATGCTAGCGCCAGAAGGAAGATTGTCGTAGTTCCACCACACCGCACTAAATGATCCACTGAAATCAAATTCACGCTGCTCCGTTACCAATAAATCGCCATTTTCTTGCACCTGTGCATCGATGGTGGTTTTTGGCATATCGTAGCTTTTTGCAAACGCTGTTTGAGGTGCAAGGCATAGCACAAAAAAGCTCACCGCCGCAAGCAACAAAAACAGCCCCATCGAAACAGCGCTACTTACGCCCTGACGCACCTTAAAATCAGTATTTTGTATAGTATTAAGAGCCTCGAGCTCATTTGTTTTGTAAAAAGCGTGGTTTTGCACTGCTCTTCTCCTTGCAAGAAAGGCCTGGGCAGGTTATCATATCAAGTCGCATCGACATTGGAGAGCTGACCGAGAGGCCGAAGGTGCTCGCCTGCTAAGCGAGTATACGCCAAAAGCGTATCTGGGGTTCGAATCCCCAGCTCTCCGCCACTTACAATTTTAAGCGGTTTACCACTTTCACCTGGTTAAACCGCTTTTTTGTTTATTTTTTAAGCTTCAAAATTTTCCCGATTTTTTCCACTTTTTTCTGATTTTGTCCTATTTTTTTGAGCTGTTATGCACCCCAGTGCACCCCTGTGCATCCCTTTTAAAGTGCAAATCTATGTTATTAGACTCCTTCATGAGATCCTTCAATTTGGGTTTTGCATAACGCATCGTGGTGGACAATTCCTCATGACCCATCCACTCTTTTATCTTCGCTGGATCCATCTCGGCATCGAAGCACGCGGTTCCAAAACTATGCCTTAGACTGAACAAGGTCATCCTAGGGAGATCACTGTTTTTGTCGAAGAATCGCTGCATCATGGCTTTGCCCGTTGCTGGCGCCATGCGCTTACTATATCGGTTTCTCATTATTGGCCCTACCCTATTATCTAGATCCCATGTGCTCATTATTTCGTAAGCATAATTAGTAATAGGTATATACCTAAACCCTTTTAAGGTCTTTGGTTCGTCGAGGTATGCACCACCTTCACCCGATGCATAAGTTTGCTTGATCCTTATGTAGCGTTCGCGCAGGTTCACGCATTCCCAATCAAGTCCAAAGATTTCACCTTTGCGAAGACCAAAACACAAGCCAAGTACAACCATTCGCAATAGCATCGGATGATGCCTGCGCTGCTTAACCTCTTCAATAAGAGCCATATGCTCCTCGAATGTGCTAAGCCACACTCCGTAGTAATCTTCAGGGTGAACTTCGGCAGATGGATATACATATCTAAGGCTTGCTACATTACGCGGTACCATTTCGAGATCAAGCGCAAGACCAAGGATTGACGAAAGAGTTTCGCGAGCATTAGTAGCCACTTTTCTGGTAGCACAGCTACTTATCATTTCTTGGACATCATTACGATTTATGTCTTCGATATACTTGCCGCCAAGATATGGGATTATTCTTAGCTTAATATCACGTTTATAGCCAGATATAGTACTTGGTTTTAGGTCGCTTTTCTGCTCCCAAAACACATCCCTAATGAAGTCATCTATGGTTATTTTGCCAGATACAAGCCTAGCGTCTTTTCGCATTTTTAAGATGCGTTCAGCTCGCTCTGCTTCACCTTTGGTTTTGCATTTCTTAGTGCGTCTATCTTTGCTTCCGTCTGGCTTTTTGCCAACAAGCACATCAGCAATCCACCGCCCATTCTTCAGTTTTCGCACAGACATGGTAAGATACACCTAGCCTTCTGGTTGGAGGTTGCCCCGCTCTGGTCGCCAAACTTTTGCGGGGCTTTTCTATTTATCTAAATGTATAGAATTCGTCTATATGTAGTTTTCGGTTTTTTCTTAATTTTCGTTTTATACTTTATTCAGCTCATCCACCGTGTGTGTGAAGGAGACCTCTGGGAGCGCCTAACACGCGCTTCCTGCTATTTTTGCACCATTTCTTTTTGCTTCTCGCATTATCGATTTGTACGTGTATTCTTTATCCACATAAAACGCCGTAATTAGAAAACAATACTTCCCTCTTGGCTCAAGAACTACCAAATAGCTTTCTTCCTCAAGAAATAGCTTTATTCGTCTTTTTGCTCTTCCCTTATATTTATGTAGAGCTTCCCAAACAAGGACACCTTTACACTCATCTATTTCATGATCGATACACTCAGAATGGTGCTCAATAAATGATCTAGGCCACTTTATTCGCTTGCATCTTTCAAGATCTACTTCTCTATCTTCTGGTTTCCCAGATTTGTGGTCAAAATCAATGCATGTTAAATGCCAGAAAGCTTCTTCTCTTCCGTCAAGGTATGGCTCAAACCTTACTCTAACCTCCTTGCCTTCATACAGAGGGTGATCAAGGATGAAATCAGACCTGAAGATCGAATAAAGCTGTTCATCATATTCTTTCCAGTCGTTTTCGCTGTTGTACTCAACGAAATCTGGAATCCAACATCCATTCATGGCTAATACCTCATCGGATCCCAAATAAGAAGGTTTATCTTCTTCTCAGAAAGAAGCGTTGTTCTAACTAAAGAGACATTAGATCTCTCAATTACCCTGTTAATGAGACCAACCTTTGTATAGCTTGTTTTATTGGTAATAATTTTATGATTGTGCCTATACGCAATTGCTCCAGTGAGAATATCAACTAATTGCATCAGCTGAACTTCTTCCGATCGAATAGGCTGAACTCTCCTAACTATTTCATGATTAAAGTCGTAAGCATCATTGGCACAAACATCCTCTAATTTCGCTGCGTTCTCACCAGAATGAGAGTCTTTAATATCGATATATACATAAAAGCCACCATCTCTAGTAAAGATGGTTTTAAGCATTGTGAAATACATTTTGTAATACCACTGATCATGAGTTTGACCGTATTTCTCATGATTAAGAAGCGTTTTGTCAGGAATGACCAAGCCTCTAAAGTGAAGATCGTCATCATCGAAAAAGTAATCAATAATATCCCTATATAGAGGCTCATTACATGGGGAAATCTTTGTCCATTTGACTTCGGACTCCTTAGGTATACCATGCTTTGCTTTTATTTCGATTAGTCGCTTATTGATCTCTCGTGTTTTGTTTTTAGGGCACCACACAGCACCTAATGCCATTGCCTTATTTACTTTATCATGTTCAAGATGACAGCTTTCATCGCAATAGACATTGAACTCTTTGCCACTCGGAGGAACAGGAGCCATCGCCTGATAGTATGCATTTGCTATAGATCCCATAGAAATTTACCACCTATCCCGCTTCTCGTTTCAAGCGATTAACGCTATCGATACAGCACGAGCATGTGATATGAAATTCCTTTACCTGTCATTCCAACTCCATACTGGCTATCAAATTTGACGTCTACGATTTCGCGACCCAGCTGTTGAATGTATGAAATTACCTGGTCTGCCTGTTGGTTAAATTTGGTGTCTGGATAAAACCCTTGCGTAGCACCTAATGATCCAAAGCAATTAAACATAGCAACATGAACCATGCCGTCTTGCGGAACGAGCTGATCTCCTATCATTGTTGCAACATTGCTTGCCTGAGCTTCGCGAACGTTTGAAGTTGCATTCTTGATAAAACCCATTTCTACTCCATCTCTTCTTTCGGCTGAAACCAAACAACAGTCCCCACCAATTCAACCGTTACTTCATCATCCTGCGTGATGACAATATCGGTATAGCCTTCCTCCCATGATTCAGGACTTAGAATCAGTGTATTGGCGCCTTTGTACATTCGACGCATTACATAGTCATCGTCATTTATCTTCACTACAGCAATGGATCCATTCATGGGAGGCTTATTTGGATCCACGAGAATATGACAGCCTTCTGGGTATACCTTGCTCATGCAGTTGCCTTCTACTTCTAGAAGGTATCCCTGTTTATGGCTTTCCCATACCTCAAAAGGGACTGGAACTTTATTATCTATAACATCAGGCTCCTGCGCATCCCCTGCATGAACGCGGCCAAGCAGCGGAAGATATGCGCGCTTTGATGGAATGCGCTGCGGGATGGCTCCGTCAGGCAGAGATGCTGGGGTATCATCTCCGATCAAAACGCTTTTAGAAACCTCTAGAACATCCGCAAGACGTTCTATTGATCCCATTCTTGGTACTGCCCTGCCATTTTCCCACTGGGAAACAGCCATAGACGATACGCCTACGGCCTTGCCAAGCTCCTCTTGAGTAAGGCCCTTTCTATCACGCAATACCCTTATATTTTTACCTATAGTCATTAGGCTCACCTGCTTAATCTAAAGTGCACCTATATTTTATGATAAATTTTCTTTACATGAACTATATGTTTGTTTATAGTTCTTAATACAGGAGGTGATCTAAGTTGAATCTTAAAGAAGCAAGAAAGAAAGCGGATCTAACACAGGAAGAAGTCGCTGGTTATCTAGGCGTTTCACGTGTTACATATGGGAAAATGGAAAGCGATCCAGAACTTGTAACACTAGGCGATGCCAGGATCCTTGCAGAATTATTTGGGGTGTCTATCAGCGAAATTTTTTTCGCTGGAAACTGTAATAAAACCTATAGTTCTAAAGACAAGGAGTTCGTGTAATGGACGATTACGAGTTCGCCAAAGGATTTGTTTTAGGGATGTTGGCAGCATTAGTCCCTCTAACAGGGATGCTTATCTGCAATTAAGGAGATGAAGCATTGAACGATAAGGAGTGGCAAGTTGGATTTATTGCTGGCGTGATAGCTGGGTGGCTGCTTTCGATAGCGACTTTCGTCATCACAAAAGTACTGTACTGACGAAAGTGGTTAGCACAGGGGTGAAAATACCAAGGATCCAGCCAATTACCAAAGTCAGTAAAGAGAATGTTCTGTCGAAAAGTCTTTGACGTTTTGCTTCTTTCTCTTTCATCTTTTCTTGTTCGAGCTTTTTGTCATATCGAGAAATTGCCCAATTGGCTTCTGGGTTAACGTCAATAAAGTGCATTGATCCATCAAAGGCACGCACACAAACGATAAAACCCAAACTTGACAACTGGGAATACATTCCTTGATACGAGGGATCCTTTAACCTAGCTTCAGTGTATGCAGAAGCTTCCTCTCTGCTAAGAGAAACGAGTTTTTTTAATTCGCTTATCTCTTCTGCAGTTAGCAGATCCACAGCTTGAACAGTATTTGAGTCAGTTATGCCTTGGTGAATTTTGCTGAGATACCTGCTCAACCCTTTATCTATTGCCTCGCAGCCATTAGAAACATTGTTCGCTATCTCTTTATTGCTGTCTTTAATTGAAGACTGCAAATGTCTTAAATCCCTGTCACTAATAGTCATGCTTATCCCTTTCAAATGAGCACAGATGCATATCCATCGACTTTTAATCGCACATTAACACAAGAGAACCGAGCAAAAGGGGCGATAGCAACCAAACGGACATCAGCCATAAATCACTCCTTTTAGATTTGCCTTTCGCTTTAACCCGATTGCTCGTCGGTTTTGGAGCAGTGACAACCCGCTATCGCCTCTATTACTCGGTTCTCGGTAAGTAACCAGCCCAGAAAAGAAAGGAGAAAACATGCCTAAACAAAAAGAACGCCCCCTCACCCACCAGGACGAGGAGACGATCAAAGCCATAAACAAGAATATCACACGCTACTTCGGAGGCGAAGACAAAGTACCTGTTACTTGCTCGCTGCAAGACGCAGCCTGGATTACAGGCCTGTCCTATGACGATCTAAACGCCAAGTCTAAGTCTCAATCTCCTATTGAGCGATTACCTGGTTTTCGCCTCGGCAAAGCGAAGTATGCGGTTCTTGTAAGTGAACTACCAATCTGGATTGTAAGGATGGCACGGCAATGCAATTAGGCGCTCTTTATTTAGAACCAGGCGATCTGCTTGTAGTACTCATCGCTCTTTTGGCTTTCGCCATCATCGTGCTTGTTTGCTTCGCGAACAAAGCAGCACGCGACGAGGGTTTCATGGAAGGCTACGACACATGCCTTGAGGATTTCAAGGCATGCAATGAAGCCAAGTATGACCAAGGTTATAAAGACGGCTACGCCGACGCCTCGAAGAAAGTCGCGTAAACCCGAAGGAAGATTGACAACCGAATAACCTCAATGGTGACAGCGAGCGGTTTTGCGTCAGCAACCGCAACCTACTCGCTGCCAGACTTTTTCCCTGCACTGCATGTTACGTACCTATTGGCTGGCTCCATCCCTGGAACGATCCTCGGTTTCCTTTTCGGATACTTCGGCTTACGGATTATGCCAGTTCGCGCAATAGGCCGTCTAACACCCGTTGTTGCTGCAACGGCTTCGCATCGATAGCTTAGGGGGTCTTAATCCCGCGCGACCTATCGAACTCGCAGAGATCGCGTCCTCAAAAAGCTTTCCAAGGCAATCACTCCTTCCAGCTCTACGAGGCAAATAAAAGTCTATCAGCTTCTACTGCTCGCTGTCACCGTTGGGGTTATTCGGAGACAGGTAAGGCAAATGATTTCTATCAAACACAACGCACGGGCAGAGCAGATGGTTGCCAAGGCTTGTTGGTGGGTGCGCAAGAACCCAGAAAAGTGGGATCAGCTGCGTAAATTCTGCAACTACCTCAAAGACCAGGGCGACGTGATCCAGCGCGGCAACATCTATGAGCTTGCACGCTTTCATGGCATGAACATCAAGCTGGCAAGCGAATTCAAGCGCGACCATAACCTATGGAGCGCGCTTGCCCGCTATCTGGTCATGGAGCGCCCTGCTTTGCTCTCCTCGATCAAGTTTCGCACCACTCCAATTGATGAGGTAAACCTTGTTGAGTACTGGCAAGACATCGTAGGCGATGAGCAGTTCAAAGCGCATTCACTGATTGAAGCACGCACCATCTATGAGGCGAACCGCCGATGAAGTTCTATCACCTCCCTGTAGTGCCATTCAAGCGCAGAACCAAAGCAACGCACATGGGCAACCATTTCCGTTTATATACGCCTATTGAATCGCAGCGCGAAGAGCAAATGGTTGCCGCCGCTTACCAGGGCAAGCTCTACGAAGGGCCAGTGTTGCTAGAACTTCACATCTATCGCGTACTGCCAAAATCCCGCCCTAAACGAATTGAGAGCGAGCCTGACATCTATAAGCCTGATATCGACAACATCATCAAATCGGTGATGGATGGCTTAAACGGTGTGGCTTACAAAGACGATTCGCAAGTAGTCAGCATCAAAGCAGTAAAGCACAACCGAGCACGAAGGAAAGACGAAGGCATAGCGTTTGGCGTTGAGCCAGTTGAGGGGTATTAATGCGCAAAGAGTGGTCACGAGACGATGAGAACTACTTGATCGAGAATGCGGGCAAAGTACCGCTTTCGGTATTGAGTGAAACCATGAGCCGCAGTGCTGATTCAATCAAGCAAAAGGCCAGGCAACTAAACCGACAAGGCGCCTGCATCTCTCTTCGCTACAAAGCTCCTCGCACCATTCCTTGCCCCTCATGCGGCAAGATGCGAAGCCGCCTTAACCTGCAAGGTATATGTCGCTGCTGTGAGCTTAGAGGATATATCCAGAAAGCAGAGGCAGACATAGCCAAAGCACTGCAGCGCCTCTCTGTTCGCCAGCGTGAGATCTACCGCAGGAATGAAGCACAGATCCGAAGCCGCAAAGATCCCATGCCGCCCTCGCCCGTACTTCCCAAGAACAACCCACGACTAAGGGCACGAACCTTAGAAGACTACGCCATTGAATGCGAGAAGGTGGAGATAAGAAACCTGGAGCGCGTGCTCAAAGCACGCCGCAGACGTTATGAGCGCATGTGTGAAAAATTTGTGAAGGGAAAAATCAATGACACTTTCCCAGGTCAGGAAGGGGTTTTAGATGAAAACAAGCCGAGTAAACCTCAAAAACGCCCGAACAAACAAGGGTATGACCCAACAACAAGTGGCTGATTATTTGGGGATTAGCTTAAGGAACTATCAGAAGATCGAAGCTGGCGATCTGCTAGGAAACATCACTCACTGGGACGCGCTAGAGGATCTGTTCAGCATTCACCAGCGTGAGCTTCGCCAGACAAGCCAAGCAGATAGTCAACGGAAACCTGAAGAGTAATCGCAATAGTGATCAGGTTATACAAAGACGGTTCAGTATCAGCAGCTTCATATTTTTGATAGTTACGCAAAGTAATACCAAGAGAATCTGCCAAGTCTTGCTGAGTTAATCCAGCATCAAGACGTGAGGCTTTCAGCCTCGATGCAAAACCTGGTGCTTTCTGTTTGTTTAAATCCTTTTTCATACGTCACATCTTGACGTATTAGCGATGTTATGAGAACGTCTCTATATATCACGATATTTTGTGACGTATAAGGGAGTGATTATGAAGGTAATCAACATCGAAGACAAAGAAGAGGTATGTGCCAACTGCAAGCACTACAACCTGCACTACGTGGATATGAAGGGCCAATTCGGGCTTGACTTTATGCCAACCGACTTTGGCCACTGCGTATTCCCCCGCGTAAAGACCCGCAAGCCAACAGAGACTTGCGACAAATTTGAAGGAGAGAAGTAGATGAAGGAAAAACTCATTGAAGTAGAAGCTGAAGTCATCGAAGAAAAAGGACTGACCGTAAGCTTCACGCCCGCATCAATCCAGGCAAACTTTGAAGCACTCGATGCTCATGTAGAGGCCATGATTGCCGACTACAAGGGCGCAAAGTACGACCTTACAAGCCAGGAGGGCATCAAGCAGGCCAAGCACGATGCAACCTATCTAAACAGCATCGCCAAAGAAATTGACGATCGCCGCAAGGCAGTAAAGCGCGATTACATGGAGCCTTATAACCAGTTTGATATGCAGGCAACAGCCATCATCAAGAAGGTAAAAGACACCCGCGCAGACATCAAAGAACAACTTGATGCAGCAGAAGAGGAGCGCAAGGCAAAGAAGTATGCAGCCTTACAGGAATACTTCGAAGGCTATGCGGGCGTTCTTATCGACCTTGTGCCATATGAGCGGATCCATGAAAACCAGTGGCTTAATAAGACCTTCAATGAGATCAAAGCGCAAAACGCGATCGAGGAAAAGGTCAACAAGATTGCCTCTGACTGGGAATCGCTTAAGTCTCAATCAGATATGGCCCACTACGACACAGCCGAGCGTACCTTCTTTGACACCTTGGATCTTGGCGAAGCCTTAAGTGCCGCACGCAAGGCACAGGAAGCAGATGAGCGCATCGCAGAGCTTCATCGCGAAGTAGAACAGATCCAGGAAGAACAGATTGCAGAGGAAATCGAAGAAAAGATCGCACCTGCAGTCGAAGAGCTTCAAGAAGCCCCAATGCAAGAGGCAGCCATCCAGCCAGAAGAAATACCTGCTCCCCCAGCGCCTCCCGCACCACTTGCACCAGAGCCGATCGCACACCCACTACCGAAAGAGCAAACAGCGATTCCAGGCGGTGAATACATCCCCTGCGTGATGGTTATTCAGGCGGCAAGCCAGGAACAAATGAAGCAGATTGGGGCGTTTTGCGGATCGCTGACCCCAAAGGTAGTAGGTCGATTCATTGGCGGAACTATCGAGCAGGCATACATGAAGATTCAACAGGAAGCGGGTACATACTATGGCCGATAAGCAAGAAAAAACACTTCTACAATCCATCGCCGAAGTGCAAAGGGCGATAGTAGTACCCAAGAACAAGCATAATGCATATGGAGGGTTTAACTACCGCTCATTTGAAGACATTGTTGCAGCATTGAAGGATCCCTGCGAAAAAGCAGGGATCGGGTTCATCTTAGAAGATGACGTAATCAAGTTAGGCGATCGCTACTACATCAAAGCAACCGTAAACATCTTTGCCACCGATGGAAGACAAGGCAGCTATAAGACTTGCGCATATGCCCGTGAAGCTCTGGAGAAAAAAGGTAGCGACATTCCGCAAGTAACAGGTATGGCATCAAGCTACGCACGCAAATATGCCTTATGCGGCGCTTTTGCAATCGATGGTGGCGGAGATCCCGATGCTATGGCCAAGCCTAAAACCACTCACAAGCAAGCACCACAAGAAGGGCCATTTACCGCAAGGTGCAAAAGCTGCGGTACGCGATATAGCTTCGAGAGCCAGGAGCAATACCAGCAGTTTGTAGCAAATCCTCAATGTTGCCCGATGCCAGCATGGGAGATTGAGTGATGCAAGACCTCTACGTAAAGCTCGAAGAGTTAACTGACGCTCTTATGGACGAGCTGGAAACCTGCAAAACAAGCGGATGCCAGTACGCAGAAAACGAATCTGAATACCGCAAACGCTTGCGCCTTGAGATCCTGGCAGAACGCGATAAAGGCACGCCCGTGACCATCATCAGCGATATATGCCGAGGGCAAGAAGAAATAGCTGACTTGAAATTTCACCGTGACTGCTCAGAGGCCATCTACAAGGCAAGCCAAGAAGCAATCAATGTTTACAAGCTGCGCATACGAATGATTGATGCGCAGATCACACGCGAATGGAACAGCGGAAACGTTACCCAGGGAGGATACCTACAATGAAAGAATTCACAATGGATGGCTTTGTCACCAAAGGCGTAGAAGTACGTGGCACCAATAGCGGGCGTATGGTTACTAAGTTCTCACTCAACAGTCCAACCTACAACCGCGAAACCAATAGCAATACTCCCCAGTTCTTTGACTGCGAATATTGGTGGAATGGCCAGTCTGACTATAAGGCACGAAACATTGTAGAAGGCGCTCTACTGCTAATTCGTGGCCAACTTGCACAAGATACCTGGCAAGACCGAAACACGGGCCAGAATCGTAGCAAAGTGACCTTGAAAGTGCGCGAGATTGGCGTTATTCGCAGCGCACAACCAAAAGCACAGCCTGCACCACAGCAAGCACCGCAGATGGCCACAACAGCACCACAGCAAGCAGTACAACCAGCCGCAGCAGCACCGCAGCAAGCCGTAGCAGCTCCACCAATGGCGGCACCACAGCAGATGGCCATGCAGCAGCCTGCACCACAGCAAGCGCCACAAGTAGTTGATGCAAGCATCTATGACGTTGATATCCCCTTCTAGGAGCTGGCCATGCAAGTACTTGATTCGCTTATAGATGGTCCGCTGCTGCTTTCTAACACGCGAGAAGGCGATGAGCTTATAGGAATGATAGTACGGTTTCTGCGCACTGGATCCGAGCCAACACCTAGAACCGATGCGCAGAGGATGGCCTTGGCCATGGTGCAACCAGTTCTGGAGAAAAGCAGAGCACGGATTGAGGCTGGAAGCGAAGGCGGAAGCAAACCGTCAAGAAAACGGGTAAGCAAAACGTCAAGCAAACCAGTAAGCAAACAACCAAGCAAAAGCACAAGCAAAACGATAAGCAAAACAGAAAACGAAAGCATAAGCAAAACACTAAGCAAAGAAGAAAGCAAACCATCAAGCAAACGGGTAAGCGATATATATTCCTCTTCCTCTATTCCTCTTCCAGAAGAAGAGGATAGGGGGTCTGGGGGGAAGGAGGAGGAGATCCCCTACTCCGAAATCGTGCAACACCTCAACGACACGATAGGCGCAAGCTACAAGGCCTCCTCTGCCAAAACTCGAAGCCTTATCCACGCCAGGTGGCAGGAAGGCTTTCGTCTCGATGACTTCAAGCAGGTAATCGACACGATGTTTACCGTATGGGAAAACGATCCGAAAATGTGCGCTTACCTGCGGCCAGAAACGCTTTTTGGCACCAAGTTCGAAAGCTACCTGAACCGATTCAAGCCAACAGGAAAGGAGGCAAGCCATGCAGAGCGAGATGTCTATTCGTACCTCTAAGGAATACCAGGCCATCCTCGAAAAACAGCGTCTCTCCAGGCTCAAAAAGGCAGGATTGACGGGAGACTACGCAACCGCTCAATGCAAACAAGGCGAATACCTCTTTGAGCTGGTAAAACTTGACACTGGTGCGTACCTATGGGGAGACGTCGGCACAGGAAAGACCTACGCTGCGGCATCGGCTGTGCGCCTGGCTCTCAAAGCAGGATTGACCGCAAGGCTTACCACCTCGAAACGCCTGTTAGATGCCATCAAGAAGGGATACGACGAGCACGACTCATACGCCCTGGAAAGCGCCGAAACCGTGCAGCTTCTCGTCCTGGATGATCTGGGAGCAGAGCGCCCCACGGATTGGGCAATAGAGACATTATCAAGCCTGATCGATACGCGGTATGCAACCAACCATCCCACGATTATCACAAGCAATTTCCGCCTAGGAGAGCTACGCGACACTTGGGGTGGAATACCAGGAGCAAGAGTTGCGTCCAGGATCGCAGGAGCATGCAAGACGATCCACTTCACGGGAGATGACAGGAGGCTTATCCATGCAAGACACACTGCCTGAGATTCTTCGCCCTTTGATGGCCGCTCCAAGCATTACGCTTGGCCACTGTGCGATATGTGGACGTCGTGAGCCGATCGAGAAGCATCACATCGTACGCCGTGGCGCAGGAAAGCTGTTCATCCAGGGACACGAGCTGCCAAAGCCAACGATTACACTTTGCGGTTTTGGCAACAATCTGCGTGATGCAAATGGGCGGTATTTATGCCACGGATTAGCGCATGCAAACATGCTTCATTTTCGCTGGGTTCCAGAAGTCAAAAAGACGCAGGATAGCGCAGGGGAACACTTCTACCAAACAGGGCATCTGGAATACCTAAGATGTGAACATCCAACCAAGTACGAAATCGCATTGCAGATGGATGGTTGGAAGCCACTACCCCGCTGGAGGGATGCCTTATGAGCAACTACCCACCAGGAACCTACCAAGCAGACCCACGCGCTCCTTGGAATGCCCCAGATTCATGGGTGGGGCAAGTATGCGGGGATTGTAAGCATTTCAAACCCGTATGCACTATAGGACAAGGCAGGCTTTTCGTATGCACCGTTGAAGGCCAAGACGAGCTCATGGAAGTGTGCAGCGGAGAGACAGCCTGTGAATATTTCGAAAGATAGGAAAGAAAACCATGAAGATGATTTACTCAGTAGTCAAATACGACAAGGTACTCCTTGCCTTTTCTAACAAGGAAAACGCAGCGCAATATGCCGAGCAACAAAACGCAAAAGTACAGCCAACGCTTTTCGTTGATTTCTATAACTGGCCAACCATTGAAGGCGCTTTTGAAGAACAGGCAAGAAAAGAGGCTCCAAATGCTTAATCGTGAAACCTATGAGCGCCTACGAAAGCAACTGGCGTGCAGAAGTATCACCAGACCAGAGGATGTAGCAATAAAAACGGTCGCTGGAATGTACGACATGTTAGAAGCCGCCGAAGAATATGGAAAGACAGCAGGTCGCAGCGAAATGGCGCGAGACAACACCATTGCACTTGGTAAGGTGCTAAGCAAGCACGGAATCAGCATTAAGGAAAGCGATACTGTGGGATTTGGGGACTACCTGTGTGCGCTTGAACATTTCCTCGCTAAGAAGAAAGAGGAAGGCGAAGGGGTCAACGTAGGAGTGGTAAAGCCATTCCCGAACGTTAAATCAACCAAGGAGCAGGCCCTAAAGGTACTCGAAGAAGCCGCTGAGGTCTTTGGTGCGTGGCAAGAGGATGATAAGGGGGCAAATAGCTGGTACGAAATTGCCCGCTTAGAAGAAGCTCTTTTTGACGAAATCGCAGACCTTATCCAAGCTACATGTAACCTATCTGCTTCTATGGCCGTTACTGATCTGCGTCCCTATATGAAACGATGCGAACAACGCAATGAGGCAAGGGGGCGCTACTAATGCCAACGAATGAAGAACGACGCGAAGTGGCGCGTAAGTTGCGCGAGACAAGCGATGAGATACGCGACTGGTGCGATACAAACCCGTATTGGTACGTTATGAAATGCATATACGGCGACGTGGAAATACACGATGATAATGAGTTGTTTTACCGTCTTGCCGACCTTATAGAGCCTGAACCTGAATGGATGTGCCATAACTTAAGCGAGTTCCAAGATTGTGACTGCTTTACATGTTCAAACTGCGGAGAGTCGTACGAGATGCGGCGTTTGGAGTACGACATAGACGAATACTGCACGCTTGATGATGCAATCAAGGCGCTAGATTATGACGGCTGCGATTGTGATGTGCGGTACTGCCCGAACTGTGGCGCGGAGGTGGTGTAAAAATGAGCGAAAAATACTTAGTAAGCCTGCAAGATTTACACGACTGGTATTTTCATTCTCTTCCATTTGGAGAAACTAAAAAACTAGATAAGTGGTTTGAAGAGCACGAGTTTCACGAAAAAACATGCCGTGCCGTTAAATTTGAAGAAGAAGAATTTGGTGGAGAATGTGCATATACGTGTTCTGAATGCGGTGAGCTTCTGGTCAAATTCAACTGGGAAGTTAAGCCGTATAAGCCAATAGGATATTGCCCAGGATGCGGCGCTAAGGTGGTAAACGATGATAACGAATGACAGAAGCGACACCTAAATCACAATATAGGAATGGATGAGCGACGCATCCATGGATCCCCCTTTCTTTCCTGTTCTATGGAATCCTTCAGAGTTAGAGCCGTATCAGAAGCGATGCGGCTCTTTCTCTATCTATGGCCATGCGCGACACCTTAGCGATGATATGCCACGAAAACCACAAGGAGGGCATACGTCAGAGATTAGAGACATACCACTTAAGAATGCACGCCGTGAGAAGTATTGTCAGGAGCGCGTATCGGGAAGATCACAAAGGCAGGCATACATAGCTGCCTACCCCGATAGCAGCAAGAGGATCAAGCCAGAGACCATAGACAACAAGGCCTATATACTCGAAGCAACACATGAGGTATCTGTTAGGATTGCCACCTTACAGCGTATAGCAGCAGAACGCGCTATCACAACACGCGCCAAGGTGCTTGCTGGCATGAGTGACACCTTCGCTGCGGGTGTGAATCGCGTAAAGCAATCAGAAGACAAACCGCTCGATTATGCGGCCGTAAATGCCGTTACCCAGATCGGCAAAACACTGCTTGATGCGCTACCAGAAGAGAAGGCCGAAGAGCGCAACGAGTTCGTGCGGGACTTCGCACTTATCATCGGCAAAGACTACCTTCACCCGCACCGCTTAATTGCAGAAGGCACACAGACGGAATTCTGGATGAAGGGCGGCCGTGGATCCTTGAAGAGTTCCTGGGCATCGCTTGAGCTTGTGCGCTATGTAGAGACACACCCGAAAGAGCATGCTGCGGCGATCATGAAGCGCAAGAACCAGATCCGCAATGCAGCGTATGCGCAAGTTGTTTGGGCGATTCGCAAGCTCGGCCTGGAGGATGAATACGAAACCCCAGAGTCAACGATGAAGATCAAGAAGAAGTCCACAGGACAGATCATCTTCTTTACTGGCTGCGATAACCCGCACAAGACAAAGAGCCTGAAAGCACCCTTTGGCCATATTGGCTTTGTATGGTTTGAAGAGTGCGACCAATTCAACGGTATGGCGGAGATCCGCACGGTACTGCAGACAGTAGCGCGTGGTGGAGATAAGACTATCCGTGTGTATACCTACAATCCCCCGCGAACACGCGACAACTGGGCCAATAAAGAAGCAGACCGCCGCCGTGATAAAGGCGAAGAAGTATTCGACACGAACTACCTCAATGCGCCTAAAGAGTGGCTTGGCAAGCAGTTCTTTGAAGACGCCGAAGCACTCAAGGAAGCAGACGAGCAGGCATACCTTCATGAATACATGGGCGAGCCTGTTGGCTTTGGCGGTCAGATATTTGACCGCGTTGAGTTCAGGGAGATCACCGAAGATGAGATAGAGACCTTCGAGCGCCTACATGCTGGCCAAGACTTCGGGTGGTTTCCTGATCCTTGGGCATTCACTCTAAGCGAATGGCAGCCAGGACAGCACAAGGTGCTCACCTTCCGCGAGCTTGGCGGCAATAAGATCCTGCCAAAGAAAGCAGCAGAGATGATAAAGGCTGCGCTTACATGGGAAGACGGAACAGACCCAGAAGGCAACCCAAGACAGGTATATCACCAGCTTCGCGTCCTATCAGATGACGCCTCCCCCGATCAGATCCAGGCGCAAAAGGATGAAGGCATCAATGCGCAGAGCGCAGGCAAAGGAAGACTGCGCGATATGAGCTACCGCTTCCTACAGTCCGTTACATGGGTAATAGATCCCGTGCGCTGTCCAAACCTTACGCGAGAAGTACGCGAGGCAGAGTTCGAACAAGATCCCAATACAGGCGAATACTCAGGCGATTATCCAGACGGCAACGACCACTGGATCGATGCAACACGCTACGCATTCATGGATGTAGTAACCAAGCGCGGCGCTTATAAGCACGCGGTTTAGAAAGGAACCAGCAATGGCCGACAATCAGTTTTCCGTACCAGCATACGTAACACAAGAGATAAAGAGACATGGATATGCCATGCCGCCTGATATGGCCACGCATATTGAGCAGTGGCATCAGTGGTATACAGGAACACATGAATTCTATGATGAATACTACGTAGGCGTAGACAATAGGAAGCATAAGCGATCGAAGCTATCCTTGCGTCCTGCACGTAGAGTTTGCAGGGAGTGGGCATCTCTTATTGCAAACGAGATGATTGCGCAAAGCGATTCACCAAACGCGAATAAATGGATCAAGGAATACTGTGAGGCAACTGGTTTCTATACGCTTTTCCAGCGTGGCATTGAGAGATCCTTTGCAATGGGTACAGGTGCCATGGCCCTTTGGTTTGATGTGCGCGAGGCATCAACCGTGATCCGTATTCGCCGCTATGATGCCAAGATGGTAATACCGCTTACATGGGATGAAGATGGTGCCAAGGAATGCGCGTTCTGCACTCGCGTTGTTATTAAAGGCAAGCAAGCTATGCAGCTGCAAATGCACGTGATCGACGATGAGACCAATACCTATCACATCATCACAAAGGTATGGATCGATGCAGTAGAGCAGAAAGCAGAAGCACTTGGCTTCTTGGAGGATTTTGACACACTAACCGCAAAGCAGACCTTCTGCTTGCTATCCCCCGCCATTGATAACACGCTGCAAGACACCTCTCCTTACGGCGTGAGCGTATTCAATGATGCTGTCGACACTATGAAGATGCTTGATACTTCCTGGACTGCTCTGTTCGATGAAACGGATCTACTCCGCGCGGTGCTTATGATCCCTGACTCCATGATCGAAGCAGTTGCAGATGAAGAAGGAAATATAAAGCCAGTGGCTTTCGGCGACAAAGAAAAGCGCCTATACCGTTTGACTGGATCACAAGTTGGGCAAGATGGCAAACCTTACGCATTCGCTCCACAGATGCGAGTATCAAGCATTTATGAGGTATACAGCGCGGCGTGTTCGGCATTAGGTGATGAATGCGGATTTGGGTCGCAATACTTCAAGCCTGATAAGTCTGGCGGATTAAAGACGGCCACAGAAGTAAGTGCGGACAATAGCGCGCTCATGCGCAACATCAAAAACCACGAGAATGCGCTTGGTAAAGAGCTATCAAAGCTTTTGACTGGACTGTGTGAATGCGCCCGTCTGCATTGCGGTGCTGCTATTGAGGAGGCCATGGCTCCTATTCAAATCAAATGGGATGATAGCATCATCACAGACACCAGTGCAGAGAAGCAGCAAATGATGGCAGAGATTGCTGCAGGCGTCGTGCCTAAGTGGATGTATCTGGTTTCCTTCTACGGCATGAGCGAAGAACAGGCTAAGGCGTCACTGCCTAGCGAGACTGCGGTGGATGTAGGCTTCTGATGTTAGATCCAGACTACTTAAACGATGCTGGAGACATGGTTGGCTCAGTCTACTCCGAGATCGAATCAGAAATGCTTGAGTATCTGTGCGAGCAATTACTCAATCAGGATCTTGAGGAGCTAAGCCAACGAGGCATGACAGCAATCAACCTGCTTGCACAAACGCACTCAACAGAACTCATGGCCATAATCAACAACCACGCAAGAGACGTTAATACCGCCGTGGCCAAGATGGTAGTTGATGCAATCGGACGTAGTGACGATGCGGATCTATCGGCAGCACAAGTCTCCATGGCCACAGAATCGGTTATGGCCACGCAGCCAAGGCAGGTGCAGTTAACGATCCAAGGTATAGCAGCAATCCTTGAGCGCGATAATGTGGATATGGTGCAAGGCGCGCTTAGATCCTGGAACCAAAACGTATCGGCGGCGGTCACACAAGTAAACACTGGCAATATGACTGTAGAGCAAGTATTGCGCGATACCGTAAGGCGCATGATGGATGAAGGCATCAGCACCATCACCTACCGCAATGCAGAAACAGGAAAGCAGACCGTTACTAATAACATCGATGTAGCAGTAAGACGCCATGTGCGCACGCAGCTTGCGCAAGACAGCATGCGCCGAACTATCCAGGTATGCAAAGACGCGGATATTAAGCTTGTGGAGGTATCAAGCCACGGCGGAGCGCGTCCAAGCCATGCGCGATGGCAAGGTCGCGTCTTTTCTCTTGTTGGCGAGATCGAGATAGACGGCGTTACCTACAAAGACTTCTATACAGAAACTGGCTATGGAGCCGTCGAAGGATTAGGAGGTGCGAACTGTAGACATAGCTTTGGCCCGTGGATCCCAGGCACGGCAAGAAGCTATGAACCAGACCCAGAGCACCCAAGCGGCCTGTCCAATAATGAAGTCTACGAAATGACACAGGAACAACGCAGGCGCGAGCGATCAATCCGAAAGACTAAGCGCGAACTTAAAGGTGCACAGCTTATCGCAGACAAGGATCCATCGATGCAAAACATTGCAGAGGTTGAGCGCCTGAAGATGAAGCTAGTCAACCAGCAGAAGAGCATGCGCGAGTATATTGATGCCTGCAATACCAAAGGCAAAGCGTTTGTTCTGCAGCGATCCCCCAACCGCGAATGGGCAGGAGACATGCCTAAGATCCAAAAGCATGCCGTAGCCAACCGCACCATGAAAGACTTCATGGATAGCGATGGAGTTAAGCGAAAGCTAAAGTCGAGCGGAGTATCTAAGAGTGCTGCACGCAAGGCGCTAAGCCAGGAAATAAAAGTACGCGGAATTGATTCCAAGAACTTCGCAATGCTGAGCAAAACGAATCAGCAATTGATATTTAAGGACGCACTCACAAGAAGAAAGCCGTCTGATCTTGAAACAAGAAGAAAAGGAATGAAGCCAGTAAACGAATCTTTGTATAACTCGAAAACAAACTATGCAGAGCGTCATGGTTGTGTAGTTATGCGAGGGACGGAGGAAGCGGAAAGACATTTAGACTCACTATGCAAAGACGGCGAGATCGTAGACGCAGCGTATATTCCAGGAGCAAAAGTTATTGTTTTTAGGGAAAAACCTAATACCTCAGAAGTATTGGAAGAAACATACCATTTTGAACAGGATTTGCGTGGCGATCACAAAGATAAAAGTCCTGAAATAATGCTACTTTTGAGAGAAATTGATGCTCAAAGGTATCTACTAAGGAATGCGAAAAGGTACAATATACCTAAAGAAGAATCAGCTCAAACAGAAGTAATGCTTGACTACTATTTAAGAAGACTTAAGGATGCTGGTTTTAATGAAGATTACTGATTGTCATGAGATAAACGGCGTAACCGTATTGTTTTTATCAGAAGAACGACCTTTATCTAACTGGAACAAACTAATAATAGATGGAATAGCTTATGATCCAATCCCGATAATGGATGCTGGAGAGAAATGCATAGCTATACATGGAGTTCATGATCTAACAGGAAAAGAAATAGAGTTCAAATAACAGACCCCGCTTCGGCGGGGTTTTCTTATGCCTAAATCCAGAAGCGACACCTTCTGTACCTTCTCCTTGCTTGGGATAGCGCAAAAAACCCACCTATATCGCGCAGAGAAGCGCGCAAACAAACCTAGGTAAGGAGAAGAAGTACATGGAAAAAAACAATCCCATTCCTGGCGAAGATCCAAAGGACGAAGGAGCAAATCCTTCGGGTACTAATCCTAGGGAATCAGAGCCAAAAGAGCCAGAAAACAAGGAATCAGAGCCAAAAGAAGATGGCGATGAGACCAAGGACAAGCATGGCCAGCCAGGCATCAATCGCGAAAAGTACCAGCGCGACATGCAGGCAAAGGATGATGAGATCGCAGAGCTTCGCTCTCAAGTCGATGAATTAACTAAGACCGAAGAAGGACGCGCAGAAGCACAGAAGCGAATCGATGAGCTTGAGCAGACGATCAAAGATGATCGCCTGAATTTCGAACTCGAAAAGGCAGGCTGTCTAAACGTAAAGGCAGGCAAAGCACTCCTTGAAGACTACGAAGGAGACGTCGAAAAGCTCAAAGAAGGTTGTCCGTATCTCTTCTCCGAAGGCAAGAAGCAAACAGGCTCCACTGGCGCCAGGCCAGCAGGAGCGCCCGAAAGCAAGGTCGATGAAGAACTCGATCGAATCTTTGGGGCTAAATAACCGAAAGGATGAATTATGGCCAACAACTTAGGATCTGTTGTCGATAAGTTCACTACTCGCCTTGACCAGAAGATCACCGCAGGCACCTGCACTTCCGACCTAAACCTTAACCAGGACTTGCTTGGCGAATACGACGGCAACGGCAAGATCGAAATCGCAACCATTGCAATGGATGGCCTTGGCGATTACGATCGCTCAACTGGTTTCCCAACTGGTTCCGCAACGCTTTCCTGGCAGGCATACACCATGGCATATGATCGTGGACGCGCTTTTGAAGTCGATGCCATGGATGACGAGGAACGCGAACTTATCCTCTCCGCAAACCTGATGAATACCTTCATGGAAGAGAAGGTAATTCCAGAAGTTGACGCAATTCGCTTCGCGAAGCTTGCCGCTAATGCAGGCACAACCAAGAGCGAGTCTTTGACTGACGCTGCTACCGCGCTTAAGGCAGTCCAGACTGCTGAAGAAGTCATGCAGGATTACGGCAAGGAACTCTCCGAGTGCTTGTTCTACCACACCGCCAAGGTTAAGACCCTACTCCGTCAGGCTTCCCCTTATCAGTTTGCTGCTGGAACTGATCCAAATACCAACTTCACCACCTTTGACGAGATGAAGATGATCAACGTTGAACAGGCTCGCTTCTATTCCGCGATTGATCTCTACGACGGCAAGACTGATAATTCTGGCTCCGAAGGCGCAAACGAGATTCCTGGCGGTTACGTTAAGTCCGCTTCTGGTAAGAACATCAACTTCATTGTTATGCATCCTTCTGCCGTAGCAGCACTGCAGAAGCATGAGAAACTGCGCTACTTTGCACCTGATACCAACCAGTCCAAGGATGCGCACTTGTGGCAGTATCGCCTCTACCATGACCTGTTGGTATACCTCCAGAAGAAGGGCCTTATTTACGTATCCGTATCTACTTCTTAAGGAGCAAGCATGATTACTGTTGGACTCACGTTTGAAAAGAAGGCAAAGCCTGCCAAGAAGACCAAGAAGGCAGAAGAGAAAACTGTAGAGCAGAAGACTACTGTCGAAACGGTTGAGGAAGAGGCAAAGCCTGCCAAGGATGAAGAAGAGGGAGAATAGTGGCCCTGCCCACTGTTACATACAAGGATTATCAAGCCTACGGCGGTACATTAAGCGAGGAGGCGTTCAACGCCTCTATCGCTGCCGCCCAGGCTTGGGTGCGTTATATCTTGGGGTTCAACTCCCCTACAACCGACGAAGAAAACGATGCATGCATCCGTGCTATATGCGCAGCGGTAAACGTTGATGCAGCATATGGAGCTTCTGGCGGTATCGGGGAGAGCGTATCAAGCATCACTGTTGGATCCTTTTCGATGTCAAGCAATACCAGCGGAGATCCTGGAACAAGCTCATATCAGATCGATATTGAGCGAGTAATCCGCCAGGAGCTTACTGGCACTAGGTTATTGTTTCAAGGAATCGACTAACATGCAGCAGATCCCACGCAAATACCTACGCGATGCAATGACCGTACGTGATCCAGATATTGCGGCCAATTATGAAGGAGAGTATCTGGATCCGTATGCCGTTAAGCACATCAGGTACGAGCCATCTGAAGCTTTGAACCCTGCGCAGTACAAGCTGTCCGATGGAGCAAAGGGCCGCATCTTTATTGATGCGGTTAATTCAGTTCCCGCCAAAGCTCCGCAAATCGGAGCAAAGGTATCAATTAACGATGTGCTTGATATGCGTGTGCTTACGGTAACAAGCCTTAAGGGCATCAACAGGATCCATCACTGGGAGGTTGATGTCGGATGAGCAAAAGCAAGACAACAATTGATATCAAAGGCATTGAAGACAAGTTTAGTGATAGCTCCCTCAAAGCTAAACAAGAGGCCTTTGCAAGCCGCGTTGCCCTTGATATGCGAAAGCACGTGCCAGAAGACGAAGGCACGCTAAAGAACTCGGAACCTCTGAATTCGGACTATGCAAATGGTCAAATCATTTGGAATACCCCCTATGCAAAGATCGTGCTCAATTCCGATCATGTCAAAACCGTAAAGAACAAAAACGCCCGTCCCCAATGGCCAGAAGTGACCAAGCAGGAAAAGATGCAGGATTGGCGTGAGTTTGCAGCAAAGCTGATCGGAAATGATCGAGTGTCTATTGGAGGTTCCGAATGATTGACTTTGCAGATGTTTGCGTAAAACGCATCAAAGAACTTGGATATACCGATGCAAAGATCAGGCGCCTAGTCGATATTAGCAAGGGCGGCATTGCAGTACGCAGAATGCCTACCACGACTATCACCAGGTACTACGATGGAAGCGAAGACCAACAAATCGTAGTGCAGGTAATCGTGGCACGAGAAAGCGAATTGCAAACAATCGATGAGATTGAAGAAATCGCCCAAAAGCTACCAGAAATGAACCTGGAGAGCGAAAGCGGATCATATCGACTTACTTCGGCTGAATTGTATACCGCACCACAAGAACTTGATTACACCGAAGGCGTAAGCGTATGGGAAATGCGCATTCGCGCCTTTATTACCGTTTGTTAAGGAGGAATGAATGGCAGCAGCAGAACAAACATTAGACTTCGCGCCTAACTATTGCCACGTGATCGAACTCGATGTCACGCCCGATGAGGCAAAACCAACCTGGAAGAATGCTTTAGTTGGCATCACCGAATGCGCGCCAGCATCCGATGAGACCGTTGACGAAGACGATTACTATGACAACTTTGGGTTCGATGACACAAACGTGTCTAAGGTAAAGCCTACCCTTGCTTTGACTGGTTTTCGCCGCTACGGAGACCCTGTACAGGACTTTGTGCAGTCCAAAGCTTTAACCACTGGCAAGGATCGCAAAACTAATTATCGATGGACACACCCAGACGGAACCTATATGCAGGGTAAGTGTACTTTGGTGGATCTTGTTCCTGGCTCTGGCATGGGTGAAGCATCTGCTAAGGGTGATCTTTCCTACACCATTAACCTTGATACCGTCGATACCTTAGAAATCGGTACAAGCATCTTGGCTCCAACTGAAATTACTGCAACTGATGTAACCGCAACGGTTGGTGCAGCTACCCCAGTAAATGCAGAGGTTGGACCAGAAGAAGCAAATCAGAAATGCCACTATGCAATCGAAGACGTTTCTATCGCAACGGTTGATGCTGATGGCAATGTGACTGGCGTTGTCGCTGGTGAAACCACTCTCACTATTAAGGCTGCCTCTAAGCCAAGCATCGTAAAACAGGTAAGGGTAACCGTTTCAGCCGAGTAAGCGACACCTAAGAGATCATCCCTTTCGAGGGCATGGGTAATGTGAGCTGCCCATGCCCTTTTTGTTTTTGCTCACGAAAAGGAGTTCACATGTCAACAATCCTTAAGATCAATAAAGAGGTCGAGAAGATCATCATTCCTTCAGAAGATGGATCCGATGATGTCATTCTCGAGGTATTCACCGATGACAAATCGATCACACAAACATTGCATCAAGTAGGCAACGCTATGGATCGCTTTGCTGCGCTTCAAAGCAAACTGGACAAAGCAGCAGACGAAGGAGAAGTGACTGAAGCACAGCAAACAATGGCTCGCCTATTCAAACGCTCAATCACGGCAATTGTTGGTAAAGATGGATGGGATAAGATCCTCTGCTTTATTGGTGATGGAAAGCCAGCAGATCCAGCTAACAACATCATCACGCTAGGAGAAGTATTCGCAGCCTTGGTGACATGGCTTTACGAACATTGCACCTCAAAGCAACTGCGTGATGCTGGCATCTATTTCAAGCACGAAGAACCAAAGATCAAAGCACAGAAAAAGCGTGTAGCAAGAAAGCGTAAGTAAGTGCTGCCGATCGATCTAACAACTGAGCGTATTGAGTTAGAAGATGGATCTTGTGCGTATCCATACCTATGGAATGGCGAAGAAATCCTTATCCGCGATGATGCCAAGACCGTAGTTAAGATCTATCAACTACTCAATGACAACGAGGTAGACGAAAACGAAAAAGCGGTAAAAGTAATCAGCATCATCTTTGTTGATCCAGATGACGCATTTATGTGCTGCGACTACGAAGCACAAGAGTTCGGAAAGCTGATTAACGCTATCACATGGGATATCTTCGGGATTGATACCACAGGCAATCGAACACAAGAAGCATTATGGGATCTAACCGAAGATGCTCCCTTCATTCGCGCATCGTTCCGTATGGCATACGACATCGACTGGGACAAGGTGCGCGATTCTATGCCATGGACTGAGTTTGTTTACCTAATTGCAGCACTTCCCTATGAGACGCCGCTCGGTATGCGGATCTATTACCGCAACAAAGAAAACCGTCCTAAAAAGACAAAACACAACAAAGAGCAACTGGCTGAATTTGATCGTCTGCACAGGCTCTTTGCATTAAAACAACCCACTAAGCAGAAAGGCTCACATGATTCTGCGGATGTGGCCAACAACGCAATGAATGACTTTGCGTTAGCCCTCCGCAATTCCAAGAGGTGAGCCTTATATGGCCGATGGCCGCGTAATAGTAGAAGCGATTCTCGATACTGCCAACGTATCCAAGAACGTTAAAGGCCTCAAGAAAGAACTTGAGGGCGTTTCATGGGAGAACATTTCCAATGGCGATGAGAAAGCCCAAGGCTTAAGTAACGCATTTAAGAGTGCTGGCACGGCTTGCACCGTTGGACTTACGGCACCAATTGCTGCCGCTGGTGCTGCTGCGTTTGCTGTTGCATCTGATTACGACAACGCTACTGCTCGGATCCAGGCAGCCTTTGGTACTACAAGGGAAGAAGCCGAACGGTTCAAAGATATTGGTGCAACCATCTATGAGGCTGGCTGGGGTCAGTCCATGGATGAGGTAACTGACGCCCTTATCCAAACCAAAGAAACAATCCGCGATATTGACGATCAAGGTTTGCAGACTGTAACGCAAAACGCGTTGATGATGTCTCAAGTCTTCGGCTCCGACGTCAACGAAAACATACGCGGCATTAACGCGCTTATGGAAGGCTTTGGCCTTAGTGCCACTGAGGCAACCGACCTCATGACCGCTGGCATGCAGCGCGGCCTTAATTACACCGATGAATTAGGCGACAACTTAGCCGAATATTCTGGCCGCTGGGGCGAAGCAGGCATGGATGCTAGCCAGTACTTCAGCCTGCTCGAAGCGGGAGCTTCTAATGGGGCTTACTCGCTTGATAAAGTCGGAGACTTCCTCAACGAATTTCTTACCTCGCTTTCCGATGGCCGCATGGAAAGCGCCATGTCATCATTCAGCCAAGGTACGCAGGATGTTTTTGCTGCATACCAGTCTGGCGGAGCTTCCGCCCAGGACGTGCTCAATGCAGTCATTGGCGAGATGTCCACAATGACAAGCGAAACCGACCGTGCAAAGATAGCATCCGATCTTTGGTCGAGCCTAGGCGAAGACAACGCCATGGGCATGATCACCGCCCTTGCGGGAGTCGGTGATACTTATGGCGATGTATCGGGCGCCGCACAGGCCGCAGGCGATGCTGCATCTGATAGCTTCGGCGCCAAGTCGCAAGAAGCGATCCGCAAGCTGCAAGGAGCATTGGAACCATTTGGCGAGCCGTTACTCAATATCGCAACCATGGTTGCAGACGTGGCCACGGCCTTTGGTGAGTGGTTATCATCCTTACCAGCACCAGCACAGCAAGCAATATTTATCATTGCGGGCATCCTTGCCGCTATTGGCCCTGTGCTTAGTTTAATAGGCCCGGTCATTTCGATTATGCCAGCATTAAGTGCTGCAGTTACCGTAGCTGCTGGTGCATTCCGTGCTTTGGGCGCAGCTATGACCGCAAATCCTATAGGCGTGATAGTTATGGCCATAGCAACCTTGGTCACAATCTTCATCACATTGTGGAATACCTCCGAAGAGTTCCGTAATTTCTGGATTGGACTGTGGAACTCGATATGCACTGCAGTTGGTCAGGTGGTTACATGGATCAGCACCAACGTAATTACCCCTATAGCAACGTTTTTCACCAACCTCGGCACAACAATTAGCGCAATATGGTCAAGCATTGTTGCGGCCATTCAGGGAGCTATATCCAATGTACAGGCGGTTATTGCTTCGATCCTTGCAACTATTAGCAGCGTTTGGACAAGTGTGTGGACTACGGTCTACAGCGTTGCATCCACCATCTGGAATACGATCAGAAGTGTTATTTCTTCTGTAATCAACGGAATAAGCAGCACCATATCGAGCGTCTTTAATGCAATTAGCTCCACAATATCGGGAATCATTAATGGCATATCAAGCACTATCTCATCGGTGTTCAATGGAATAAAAGCAACCGTCACAAGCATCTTCAACGGAATTAAAAGCGCAATTACAACGCCAATGAATACCGCACGAGATCTTGTTAAAGGAATCATCAACGCTATCAAAGGCTTCTTTAACTTTTCTATTTCCTGGCCACATATTCCGCTGCCACACTTCACAATCTCTCCTGCTGGATGGCAAGTAGGAGACCTCTTGAAGGGTTCCATTCCATCGCTTGGAATTAGCTGGTATGCGACAGGTGGCGTATTTAATGGAGCAAGCATTATCGGTGTCGGCGAAGCAGGGCCAGAGGCGGTAGTGCCTTTGCGCGGACGCAATATGCAGCCATTCGCGGAAGCTGTTGCTGGAAACATGAAAGCAGATACGCAAACCGCCGCAGAGATTAGAGCACTGCGAAAAGAGCTGCCAAGATTGTTCGAGAAGTACGCATTGCGAACGCTTGTTGTAAACGGCAGAGAATTCGCCCGCCTTGTGTCTGATACAGAAGGGTTGTACTAATGATTAGAGAGTTGAAATACGTTAATTCTCTTGGCCAATCTATTGTATTTGGCGGTGAATCAGAAGCCGATGCAAACCGCGAAAACGGAATTGAATGGCATTTTGGGGAAACCGACATATTCAACATTGACCTCGACTACGAATCAGTAGGCGAATCAATCACAGCTTTTACCACAGGTATTCGCGAGTTTGCCCTCAATGTCTTCTTGTCAAAGGGATCCATCGATGAACGCAATCGCTTTGTTGATGTAGTGAGTTATGACACATACACAGCAAATAAAGGCAGGTTATATGCAGGCGATTCGTACATGGATTGTTGGATCTCTGCCGTTGATATATCGCGATGGCAATATCATGACTATTTTGCGGTCTATGATCTCACCATCGTAACTGATACTCCTGTGTGGATCCGCGAAGAGGTTGCAACGCTTACACAGAAGACCTCTACGCCTACTGGCGGGCTTAACTATCCTCACAACTATCCTCACAACTATCTCAAGAGCAACAGCACAAACACTGAAATAGTAAACAACTTCCAACTGCCAGCTAAGTGTGACATCAGCTTTGCTGGCCCCTGCGTCTCTCCTTACGTAATCATCGGAGGAAACCGCTACCAAGTAAACGAAACCGCCGAAAAAGGGCAGTTAATCGTAATTAGAGGCTACGGAACGAAGGACATCGTGATCAAAGATTCAAGCGGCATCGAGAACTCCGTATTTTCGTCTGGCGTACGCGAAGAAGGCGCCATGGTATTTGCCGAAATTCCAGTCGGAAAGAACATGGTCTCATGGCCAGGAACAACAAACATCGAAGTAAAGATGTATGAAGAGAGGCGTACTCCATGGTGGAAATAATCTATACCGACAAGTACGGCAAAGAAAAAGGCATGCTGCCGTGGGCAGAAGGAGACTTCACTATAGGCAAGAACAACACCTTTGAGCTGAAGATCTCTCCAGATATCGGCATTGAGCAAGACTGCTACCTGATGATTGAAGGCACAGAATATGGCGGCATTGTCGACAATGTGGACATCGATACCACCGCAACATACATCACCGTAAGCGGAAGAACATGGCATGGCCTTTTGGAAGAATCGCCGATCTGCCCAAACTCGGGCAGCGATTACTACGTAGTATCGGGCGATCTAAATACTGTTCTTGGGCAGATAATTTCTCGCCAGGATTTATCAGACTGCATGATGGCCAACCCACAAGCAAGTGGCTACAGCGTAAACAACTATCAGATCTACTACAGCGATGCATACTCCGCCATTAGGGAGATGCTTAAAAGCGCAGGATGCAAGCTTGCAATCAAATACAGTGGATCCGAGCGCAAGGCGATACTGTCTGCAGTAAAACGCGGCGAATATGTTGATGACGGCATAGACGGTGATGCTGTCAACTTCCAAATCAAGCGCACTCGCCCAGTGAATCACTTGGTAACACTTGGCAAAGGCGAATTAAAAGATCGAAAACGCGTTGACGTGTATGCTGACGCCTCTGGAAATGTATCCACCAAGCAGACGCTTTTCGGAGTACAGCACAAAGGTGAAATCTACGAGCTTTCCAGCACAGAAGACGACAAGCTGCTCGACGAAGCCAAGAACAAATTGAAGGAATACCAAGCAGATCTAAGCAGCTGCGCCCTAAAAGATGTCGATGGATCCAAATACGACATCGACGATATAGTGGGCGGAAAGTCGACCAAGCATGGAGTTTCTGCCACAACAACCATCGCACAAAAGGTGGCCACAGTAAGCAGAAACAGGCTCATAGAAGAAACCAAAACGGAAGCAGAGGTTGTCTAATGGCACTAGAAAAGGATTACAACCGCTATACATGCGATCGTCCAGAAAAAGCGCACCAGGACGGAAAACAGCATATCGAGTTCATCAAGGATGGCCAAGATCTTGAAGGCAAGTTCTCAATCGTTAAGCGCAGAGATATTAACGGCGTAGATGCTGAATACTACTTTTGCCCAGAGTGCTACGCACAATATAAAAACATGGCTGAACAATGGGAAAACGATTTTGCCGCATTTATGAAAGGGGAAAAATAATGTCATTGCACTTTGTTACTTCCGCACAAGCAGAAGATCACGTCAGCTCGTCAGACGAAGCACGCAAAACCGAAGGAATGATCGGTACGGGCGGTTTTGTTCTTGGCACCAAGGATAAACTATCCGCGTCAATGATCGACGCTAATACTCTGCGTATTCTTGAAGGCGATTTGATCTTTTGCGGTAGGCAAGTCAACATCACCAATTACGAAGAAGTAACTATCCAAAACGGCACTCCAGGATTAAATAGCATTGCTCTCGTAGTTTTGAACCTGAAGACAGATCCATCAGAGGTCGCAACAATCAAGGTATATGAAGGCACCGAAACTGACGGTGATCCCGTAATGCCAGAATACATTGAAGGCGATCTGAACAACGGCGATACGGAAGCAGAAATGCCACTTTATGCCATCACCAAGACTGGACTTTCAGTAGGAGATCCCGTTGCACAGTTCGATGTTTGGGTGTCAGAAAAGGAGTTCCGTACTTCCATAGACCAGGTTCCTGAAGCTAAAGTCCTGTGGTCTAATCCAGCAGGGCAATATATGCAAGCCAGTCAAACGATCAACCTCAACGAGAAAATATCCGAACAAAGAACAGGCATAGTTCTTCATTGGCAGGCATACGTTAACGGATCAGCCCAGAACTATGATCATAACTACTGTTATGTCCCGAAATCTCATTCATACTCTGGTGGGGTATCCATGTTTATGACGAGCCAAAACGCAACACACGTAGCGAATAAATACGTATACATAAACGAACAATCAATCAGGGGGAATGATTTGAATTATTCAGATGATCAGCAAAGCGGAATTACATTAGAGCGAAGATATTTCGTCCTTACCGAAGTACTGGGCGTGTAATTCCATAGGCCAGATTTCCGCCAGTAGCGATACATTAAGCATTGGCGATAATACAATAGGCCAGTTCTCCATCGACTTTGACTTACCAGATGGCTATATCATCACGGGTATAAAGGGATGGCGAACAAGCCAAATTACTATGCTTGGAGTCGACGATATTAGCATTAGTGAATCAACCGCAAATGTAGTCGTGCGCAACCATGGCGCACGGCGAAATGGATCAGTTACAGTAACCGTTAGCGTGGCTAAGATTTGATCATAAGCACCCTAAAATTAACAACCAAATCGCTAAAATTAGAATCTGGTTTAGCGGTTATTGTGTAATTACCGTCAGTTGTAATGTCTTGTCGGCCAAAAGCTACGGTGTAATTATGGTTAGACGATAACCCCACTATACCGAGGCATTTATATCCATCTGGCACATCAATCTGTCCAGCAGCAATACCAGGTGCATTAGGAGAAGCAGAGCCGACGGTATGAGAATACGCAACCTGGTCTATGGAAAACTAAAAGCCTTTAGCCATCCAAGAAACAGTAATGTTGGTATTGGTATTGCGCCAAGCGTAGATATTAAAGCCTTCCGTGTCTATATCGCCAGCATTAACGTCAACTGTGTGCGGCGTTGATGTGCGCGGATTAAGCGAGACAAATGGCAGCTCGTTAAATGGCTTATCAAAAGACACATGTTCAATAACGGTGTCGTTAGCTATCGGCTGAATGTTCACGTTTCCATATTCCTCACGGGCTATGGAAAATCGGCTGGCTAATCGCCAGCCTTTAAAACCGCTTTCTCGTATATACGCATATCCCGCTTCATTAGCGACTCGCGCATTCTCATGTAATTATTGGCAGTGGTACTAAATGACTCATGGCCAAGCATCCGTTGAATATCAAAATCGTCAATGCCAAGCTCTCGCAAGTTAGTCGAAAAGCTGTGCCTAAAATACTTAGGAGCAGGACAGTAGATACCTTGCTTTTTTGCGAAAGACTTAAGCTTTCGAGCGTACGTTTCAGGATTCGGATCATCAACAAGCCAGTCGGTCGGCTTAGGACGCTTTTCACGCTTTATCTCGCGCAACCGTTCGATCGCAACTGGCGGCAACACTGTTGGCCTTAATGACCTATAGGTCTTTACTTGAGTTTCCACCAGCTCGCCATCTATCACCTGCAGACCGCGCCTGATTCGGACAATGCCAGTCTTAAGATTGATGTCTCCCCACTGAAGTCCGCACTGTTCTGAGCGGCGCAGACCGAGCCAAACGCCGCAAATAACGGTTGGCTCATATTCCCATCCGTAGACGGCTCGTAGAAGCTGATTAACTTCTCTAAGAGTCAACTCGCGCGGTTTTTCTTTTGGCGGCATCTTAGGAAGCCTGACGGCTCGAAACTTAGGCTCGGCGACATCGTCTCGGTAGCATTCATCCGCAATAGCCGCATTTATTAACTGTTTAAGAATTTTAAAGGCCTTGCGCCCAGCTCCAGGAACGTCGAAGGTCGTTAACCAAAGATTGATGTCTCGCACACGAATATCTTCAATTTCCCAGGCTCCCCATTGCGGTTCTACGTACAATCTCCAGCTGCTTTCATAGCCCGACACAGTGCTAGGTGAGAGCATCTTGTAGTACTGCGTATAGATCTCATCGTGGTAGGTTTTCAGCTTCATTTTCTATTCCTTTCAAACAAAAAAGACCCGACGTTTTTCGGATCAATCAAGTATGAGTTCGATCGGGTCTTTTCAAGCGACACCAAGGAGATCATTACCGCGACGAAAGGACAACAATGCCAGAATTCTGCTCAGAACACAGCGAACATCAACGTGCAATATCAGCACATGACAAACGGCTAGATAGCCATAGCCAGCAACTAGACGATGCCAAAGATGAGCGTTTTGAACTGCGCATGAATTTGCAGAAGGTCACCGATATTGAAAGCCAAATTGCAGGAGTAGTAGATCGCTTAGAGCGCGGGCAAGCTAACCACGAAGAACGCATTACTGCACTTGAGGAGCAGCCAGCTCGAGACGCTAAGAGGATCAAAGATTCTGCACTTGGTGCTTTTGGTGGAGCGATCGGAACGGGAGTGATCGCGCTCATTGTCCTTGCGTTAGTCAACTCGATCTACATGTAAGGAGGCGAAATGAAAAACAAGCTTATGAGCCGAAAGTTCTGGCTAGCTGCTGGCGCATTCTTGGTGTCGGTTGGCACTGGCATCGCAGGCCTTGCCACGGGTAATGAAACCATGGCCATGGCTGGCGGAATGATGGCAGTCGTAGGTACGGGTATCTATGCCGCATGCGAGGCGTATGTCGACGGCAAATCAGCAGCCGCAAATACCACCACAAAGCAGATCACAGCAACCTCAACCGACAAAGCAACGGTTCAGCAGGTACTCGCTGAACCAACCAAAGAAGCAAAAGAAGGTGATGCCACTAATGAATAGCGAAGAAAAAGAACCAAAGCTTTCTTACGAGAGCAAAACCGCTCTTAAGATCGTTGTAGGAATGCTGGCATTCTTGGTTGCTTTCTGTGTTGCGATGCCTGGATCCGCCTTTGCATATACGCAAAAAGAGCAGATCGTAAACAATGGCCATGGAACGCTTTACAATGAAAACTATCTCGTTATCCATGAAACCGCAAACCCTGGAGCATCCGCCAAGAACCATGTCAATTACTGGAAAACCAGCGACTATGCCGTACACTACGTAATGGATCTTGATGGATCCGTCGTGTATCACACGATGAGCGACGATCGTAAGGCTTGGCATATCGGCAACGGTAATTCTCACGCAGTAGGCATCGAACTTTGCCACGCGACCAATCAAAGCGATTTCAACAAACAATGGAATGAAGCTGTCAAATGGGCGGGCGATTACCTGCATAAGCGTGGATGGGATGTATCGCACATGATTTCCCACAATGAAGCTCGCCTTCTGTGGGGCGGAACCGATCACACGGATCCCTTGAGCTACTTCGCTAAGTACGGCAAATCATGGAGCCAATTCGAGGCTGCCGTTAAGAGCTACATGCAGTCTGGAGACTTCAGCCATGCTACTGGAGGCAGCTCTGCAAGCAAACCAAGCGCAAGCGGTGGCCATAGCGGCACAGGCTTTGGCGGCACCTATACGGTTATGGCGTCTGAGCTTAATATCCGATCCGCTCCGAGCACTTCTGCGAGCGTTGTCGGTAGCTATACTCGCGGTGGTAAAGTAGTTCTGGACGATTGGTACAAGATTGCCGACGGTTACGTGTGGGGTAAGTACACGGCCTATAGTGGCAAAACGCGCTATGTTGCAGTAGGCAAGCCCACTGGCGGCTATGACCCATCTGACTACCTGGTAAAGAGCGGTAAGGCTTCTAGCTCTTCGGCCTCTTCTAGCCGCGCTGGCGATTACGTGGTAGACGTAAATACACGCCTTAATGTTCGTTCTGGCCCAGGAACAAATTACCGCGTTACTGGCACTCTTCCCAATGGATACGTACTGCATGTACAATCCATTAGTGATGGGTGGGCCAAATACCAGGCTTACTCTGGCACGCGTTACGTAAGCGCGAAGTATCTCGATGCTGCCTAATGCAACTGAATGCAACCGCTAATAGCGTTTGCGCAGATAAAAGGCGGAGTGCTAAAGGGTTCGAATCCCCAGCTCTCCGCCACTTACAATTTTAAGCGGTTTACCACTTTCACCTGGTTAAACCGCTTTTTTGTTTATTTTTTAAGCTTCAAAATTTTCCCGATTTTTTCCACTTTTTTCTGATTTTGTCCTATTTTTTTGAACCATTTTGCATCGTTGCGCATCGCTGCGCATCCTCGAATGCAATTATATGCAATCGATTTTGCGCCCATTTTAAAACTCGGATCAAGAGTCACAAATGCGCACCCATCACAACTAAGCATCTAAGAGTTTTCCTGCATAAACGATAGTATTATGCGGATATCTCACTCTATCGTCTTGCGCATAGCGTAAAAAGAGCTTCTCCATTTCTTCTAAGAACCTCTCGTAATTCGTGTCACTTTCACGCGGTGAATATGACGAAGAGAGCGCACGCTCAATAAAGGCGTTCTTCGTCATTACCTGATCGTTGTTCCAGCTTTTTACTTCACAGGCACCCTTAAAGAAATTCTTCAAATCAGAGTCTTTTAACCCATTACTAAATCCGTGAAATGCTGGATTGAACTGCGCATGCAAACGTGCTAAATCCTTTGTCAGAGGATTATCCATATCGCGCATATTGTAGACGAGCAAAACAATTCCATCAGGCCTTAAGATCCGCTGACACTCTACCCTAAACGCATCCGCGTCAAACCAATGAAAAACCTGTGCCGCAATAATACAATCAACGCTTGCATTTTCAAGAGGAATCTTACTGACCTCTCCCTGCAGCGAAATGAAGTTCTCACACTTCCCCAGCTGAAGCTCTGCCTGCTTGCGCATATCCTCATTCGGCTCCACTGCATACACTACATATCCCAAAGAAAGGAGCTGATCAGACATGATGCCTGTTCCTAATCCCACATCGGCTACTATGCCGCCTTTGCGCAGCTGTAAGTCTTTTTTCATATAAGAAAAAGCGCATCCGCATACCTTGGACGCGCCTGAACATATAATTCCGCTTTACCAGTAAATCGATTGGTATGATCAACACTCATAGTGTTTCCTCTCAGGTTGAGCCAATGATTTTATCAGCCGCACACAGGCACTAAGACTGACCAAGCGCTGCGCGAGTGATCATGCGTCCTAAACAAACCCCTAGAACGCACACCATCACTGAGCCAAAAGCATATAAGCCCGCCATGGCATAACGCGCTTGCTCTATAAGGCCAAACGCTTCTAAGCTAAAGGTAGAAAACGTGGTAAAACCACCCAGGATTCCAGTAGAAACAAATAAAAGCGGTTGCTTGCTATCAGAAAAGATAGCTGGCAACAAAACCGACATGACACCAATCAAGAAAGAACCTACGAAATTAATAGCAAACGTGGCAAGCGGGAAAGCCCCTGTTGGAACACCACCTAAAACCTGTGAGCATATATAGCGCAGTGCAGCACCAATAAAGCCCCCGCATCCAACTAACAATGCATTGAGAATCATTTGAACGCCTAAAAGCCTTCCTTGATAGCGTTATGCCTTTAAAACGAAACTTTTGGTGCTTGATCTGCCGATGTTTCAGCATCAAAGCTTTCGCGTTTATCGAAGCGGAACAGACCTGCCACCAATACGCCAGGGAATGTCTGAATAGCATTGTTGTAGAGCATAACTACATCGTTATAGCTCTGGCGCATATAGCTAATCTTGTCTTCGGTCGATGCAAGCTCAGTCTGCAGCTGCTGGAAATTAACATTAGCCTTCAAATCCGGATATGCCTCTGCCACTGCAAATAAGCTTTTAAGAGCATTGGTCAACATGGAATCTGCCTGCATGCGAGCCTGAGGAGATCCCGCATCGGCCATAGCACTTCGTGCTTGCGTGACTTGACGCAACGTATCGTTTTCGTGTCCCGCATATCCCTTTACGGTTTCCACCAAATTAGGAATAAGATCGAGTCTTCGCTGAAGCTGGACATCGACTTGTGCCCAAGCATTATCAACACGGTTGCGAAGCTGAACGAAATTGTTGTACATAACAACAAGCGCTATCACCAATACGATAACAACCACTAAAAGAATGATAAGAGCAATTTCCATAGCAATTCCTTACCCATATAACCTCTCGCACAAACAAAACCATTTAGTACGATTCAACAATTGCGACACCTACAGGAGAAAACGACGTAATTCTATTCCACCATCCACGCTTAAACGCATCTAAAGAGCAATTGTAAGCATCTTGGTACGAATCACACAGGATGCATACCGCAGAGCCGCTACCACACAAAAGTACTTCTTTTGATTGAGGCATGGTTCGCGCCCAATCCATAACCTCTTTAACTTCTGGAGTTACCTGACAAGCGGCATCAGTTAAATTGTTCCAGAGTTCAACTTCGGCACCTGAAGTATGCTGCGCAAGAGTATCCAAGTAGTCTTGTGTTGGATAAGTGGGGTTTTCATCAAATACCGCATAAGCCTTTGCAGTAGATACTCCCACTGAGGGACGAACAAGAAGAGCAAAGCCGCGACGCGGCTCAAGACTTGATTCAATAATTTCTCCCTTACCAGAAAGATAGGTGCAACCGCCTTTCAAGAAGAAAGCCACATCGGCACCCAATCGAAAAGCAACGGTAAACAAACGCTCATCATCAGGATCAATTCCCCAAAGTGCAGCAGCGCCAAGCAAAGCGGCGGCAGCATTTGAAGAGCCACCACCAAGACCCGCTTGGGCAGGAATTACCTTAGAAAGAGACAGTTGAATGGTTTCGTTTTCTGAACGACCGAGCTCTTTTGCCAATTCTTCGACAGCACGATAGGCAATATTATCTTGCGGAGCTACATCAAGTGGTTCAATATCGCCCGATGTTTCGCAGCGTAAAATAACCTTTAAGCCCTGTTCATCATCTTCTTCAAATCGACGCATAATAAGAGAGTCATGCAAAGCGAGAGAATGCATAATGGTATTGACATAATGAAAACCATCTTCGCGCTTCCGACCAACCGCTAATACTAAATTTACTTTGGCAGGAGAAATAAGCTTTACGTAATTTTTCACGAGTTCAACCCCTCACTACAGCATAGAACAGCACAGGCATACGCTACTATTTATCGTCGAATAACATTTTATAGAATTAACCTTCATGGTGAGCATCTAACGATTCTTGCAAACGCTTTTTTCGCTCTTTGTTGCGTTGACGCTTTTCTCGAAAAAAGGTTTTTAGCAGTTCCGCGCATTCTTCGCTTCGAATTCCCGAAACAACCTCAAACACATGGTTCAAACGCTCATCGGCGTTAATGGAATACAGCGAACCTAACGCACCTGCTTTTGGATCCGCTGCACCATATACGCATCTATCTATACGTGCTTGATACATGAGACCTGCACACATCAAACAAGGCTCAAGAGTTACATATACCGTGCATCCAGAAAGACGCCACACACCCAAATACTCCGATGCCTTTTTGAGAGCAATAAATTCTGCGTGCCCCGCCGGATCGTTATCAATCTCGCGGCGATTATAGCCTGTAGAAATAACTTTGCCTTCATACACCACAACTGCACCAATGGGAACCTCATCATGCTGACCAGCAAGTTTTGCCTGCTCTAGCGCTAGTCCCATAAAATAAGTATCTGCTTCTTGTTGTATGCAGAATTCCACGTAAATATCCGCCTTTCGAGTTTTATTCAAACTATCATAGGATATTCATAACCGAATTGCTTGCAAATATGGTATCCTTGTTCGTGCTGAAAACGGAGGAATGGCAGAGCGGTTGAATGCGGCGGTCTTGAAAACCGTTGTGCCGAGAGGCACCGTGGGTTCGAATCCTACTTCCTCCGCCAGTGAAATTACAAGCGTACGTAGAAATACGTACGCTTTTTTGTTTCTGTAGCCTACGCCTTAAATATGATTCGAGCCAATGAAGGGTAACGATACTTCGAACCGATGAGGTGTAAACAGCCCTGTGGGCTGTTTGGGGTCGAAGGCGTTAGGCGAACTATTCCGAGAAGAAACGATCCCTTACATAATCGAGTGGCATTTCACGGCCTACCCATAAGCGTTCACCAATAGCAGCTTGTTGCAAGAACACACCAACACCATCAACAGTTTTATTGCCCTTTGCTTTTGCGCGTAAGAGCAATTCGGTTTCACGCGGAGCATATACCATATCTGCCACTATAAGATCAGGCGTGATAAGAGAATCATCCACCAAGCAGCCTGGTTCGTCTGGCGAACCAACAGTGGTCGCGTTAAGAAGCAGTGTGGATTCAGCAACAGAGACGCGTAACCGATCAGTATCGGACAGATCGTACAACGTCACTTCGCAATCAGAAGCTTCACGTAAACGTTCGATAAGCGCCTTGCCGCCCTTTACATATGAATCATCACGATTGAACACATCGATTTGCGCAACCCCATCAAGAGCCGCTTGCACGATTACTGCCGAAGCAGCACCACCAGCACCTAAAACGGTAATTTTCTTGCCAATAATATTGACCCCATTAAGCACCAAATTACGCATAAACGCCGCCCCATCAGCGTTATCACCTAATGAACGGCCATTTTGAATAACAACAGTATTTACTGCGCCCATAATTTCCGCAACGCGCGATACTTCATGCAAGTAAGGCAAGATGCGCTTCTTATGAGGAGCAGCTACGTTGTAACCCAAAAAACCGAGCGCTTCTAAACCACGCACAGCCGCTTCAAGATCCTGCTCAGATACCTCTAATGGTACATAAGCATAATCCCAACCCATTTTTTCAAAACCTGCATTGTGAATTTCCGGCGAGCTGGAATGTTCCAATGATGACCCAATTACTCCCATGAGCCTTGTAGCTCCAGTAATTCTGCTGCCTAATTCCATGATGCCCTTTCTGGGTATTTTTCTTTACATAGAAATAAACTTTACCGCAAGGTAATCGAATAAGAAAGTTATTCCTCAAGAAGGGCAGCTGTTTCAAGCCATTGCTCTTCTAGTACTGCAAGCTTGTCTTCGCATTCGGACACCGCTCCTTGCGCTTCGCCAAGAGCTTGATAGTCATAAGGGTCTACTTCCTGCAACGCTGCTTTTGCTTCATCGATTTTGCGTTGAGCAGTATTCATTTTTCGCTCAAGCGATTGAAGCTTTTTGCGAATATCACGTACCTGAGCAGCGCTAAGAGTGGTTTGCGAGTCGGATTTTGAACCGCCAGATGCCGCATCGTGTTTTGTTTTGCTTTCAGTATGAGCGCCACCTTTGCTCTTAGAGCCTGAATTCTTCTTGTCGTTTTTTCCTGCAACGCCGCCTGATGCTTTATATTCTGCAAGCAATTCAAGGTATTCACCTACCCCACGAGGAACATGAACTACCTTACCACCTATAAGGGCGAATTGATTATCGGTCACGCGTTCCATCAAATAACGATCGTGACTAACCAAAATCAAGGTGCCAGGCCACGTATCAAGCACATTTTCTACCGCAACGAGCATATCGGTATCAAGATCGTTGCTGGGCTCGTCCAAAATCAAAACGTTTGGCGAATCAAGCAAAATAAGCATGAGCTGAAGACGGCGCTTTTGACCTCCCGATAAAGTATTTACCGGCATATTCAAATGCGCCGAAGTGAATCCGAGCGACTCTAGCAACGTTGCAGGACTTACTTCTTTTCCGTCAATGACATAGCGACTTTTATAGCGCGACAGCACTTCACGTACTCGATCAGACCCCAAAGGATTAAGCTCTTCGAGCTTCTGTGATAAAAAGGCGAATTTAACTGTTTTGCCAATCTTTACCCTGCCAGTTTGAGGCAAAAGCTTGCCTTGGATAATATCGAGCAGCGTGGACTTACCTGCACCATTCGCCCCAAGAAGTCCGTATCTGTCGCCAGGCCCAATCAGCCACGTAGCATCGTCTATTACCTTATTGTCGCCATACGAAAAGCTTACGTTTTCCACATTGACACACTGTTTTCCCAAACGCGAAATTGCCGCACGTTTAAGTTCAACCGAATTGCGTAAAGGCGGTTCTTCAGCAATAAGAGCCTGCGCTGTTTCTACATGAAACTTCGGCTTCGTAGAACGAGCCCGAGCCCCACGCGAAAGCCAAGCCAATTCGCGACGCATTAGGTTCTGGCGCTTTTGTTCGGCAAGTTCCGCCAAGCGCTGTCGTTCAACTCGCTGCAAGATATAGGCAGAGTAGCCACCTTCAAACGGTTCAACCAGACCATCGTGCACTTCCCACATGCGATCGCACACTTCGTCCAAAAACCAACGATCATGCGTCACAACAACTAAAGCACCATCTTTACGTGCAAAACGTCGACGCAAATGCTTAGCAAGCCAGTCGATAGCAACCACATCAAGATGATTGGTAGGTTCGTCCAACAAAAGCACATCAGCATCAGCAACTAGCACACGCACTAAATCCACGCGACGGCGTTGACCACCAGAAAGCGTACTGACCTGCGCATCCCAAGAAATATCTTCAAGTAATCCATCAATAATTTGGCGAATATTTGCATCTGATGCCCATTCGTACTCGGGCATTGTTCCTACGATGTTCCAGCCAACACTTTGCGCGTCCACTAACGTATCACCCTGGTGAAGGGAAGCAAAGCGCACGCCGCCTGTTCGAACCACGCGACCGTCATCAGGTTCTACCGTGCCATCAAAAAGACCCAACAGCGTAGATTTGCCATCGCCATTACGACCGACCACTCCAATACAGTCTCCGTCATTTACTCCGAGAGACAATGAATCAAAGATGGTCTTAGTGGGGTATTCAAAATGTACATTTTCACAGCCAAACAAAAAGGCCATTGTTCAAACTCCTTGACTGGTGCTATTTTGGCTCGAAGTTCAAGCTTAAATGAAATAAGGGTTTTTCGTCTTCTTCGTTTTCGAGTATACACAGCGAATATACGACTGCGTACACCCATTTTGCGCCGAATACGTGACATATTCAGCATCCTGCATGGCATTTGCGTTACTTTTCCGCATAAGTCTAGGGAGCTTTGTTATAGTCCAAACATGAACTACAGCAACGAAAACATAGGGATCATTCTTATCAACACGGGCTCTCCTGCTTCCCCCGAGCCAAGCGATATACGACCTTACCTGATTGAATTTCTTTCGGATAAAAACATTATTCGCATACCTCACGCAGTTTGGTTGCCCATCCTCCATGGAATCGTTGCACGAAATCGCCCCAAGAAAACAGCACCTCGCTATCGGCAAATCTGGACACCACAAGGAGCTCCCCTTCTTGTTGAATCCCTTGCTCAACGCGATGAACTTAACAAACGTTTCGCCCAAGAGCATCTTCCTTTAATTGCAGAAATTGGCATGCGTTATGGCTCGCCTTCAATTAAAGAGGCTCTTCAATCGCTCAAACAACAAGGTTGCAAACGCTTCATTGGCTTTCCTCTGTTTCCCCAAACAGCCACCTGCACCACAAAAACCTGCAAAGAAAAGTTTTTACAAAGCGCCTCCGATGCTGAATGTGCTGGATTCATTGAAGGCTATGCGCATAATCCCCTGTACTGGAAATCGCTCGCACAATCGATAACCGATCACTGGATATGGCAACCAGGAAGCAAGCTTTTGTTTTCGCTCCACTCCATACCCTTAAACGACGTTAAAGCGGGTGATACCTATTTGGACGAGGCGCAGCAGTCGTTGAGCGAAACAGCAAAGCTTCTTGGTCTTTCTTCCGATGATTGGGCTATTGCTTACCACTCTCGCTTCGAAGATTCGCGTGCCTGGGCAGCACCTCATCCCAAAACAGTCCTGTCGTCTTGGGCAGACGAAGGAGTGCAACGCGTAGCTCTTGTTACTCCTGGTTTTGCTGCAGACTGCCTGGAGTCACTGTATGACATCGCGTTTGTTGCTAAAGACTATTTCGAACAGCGATGCCGCGCAAAGGGCAAAACTCCAGAAGTCAGTTATATCCCTGCGCTCAATCACCGTAGCGACCACATTGATCTACTTTTTGACGAAGTATCCAAGGCAGTAAAAAGCATTAACAACAAGATCAGTTTCTGAATATATTGCTAAAAAGAGAAGACCACAGAGTTGCCCTCATGATAGGATGTAATCAGGCCTAATGAGAGGGGAAATCATGGAATACAAGAACATCTTAGTTCCATTCGACGGCTCAAAACACGCAATGCGTGCAGTAAAAGCTGCACTCGGACTAATTAAAGGATCCGAAGATTGCAAGCTGACTATTTTGCACGTTGTTTCAATGAGCGTCGCACCAACTATTTCTGAAAGCGATCCTGTTATTGGTTCAACGCCAACCTACATCGATTACAAAGATTACGAAAATCTCTATGACGACTCGCTTTCTAAAAAACGTAAAAAGATGATCCAAGAAGTAGCAACTGAATTCCCAGAGATGCCTCAAGATCAGGTTGAGTTCAACGCTATCGCGCATCCATCGCCGATTCAGGCAATTGTGGATTATTGCGAAGCACATGAATGCGACATGATTGTAATGGGACGTCGAGGCTTGGGCGCAATCCGCGGTTTGCTCGGTAGTGTTAGTTCTGGAGTTTTGCGCTCCACTGATGTTCCCGTTTTAACCGTGAAATAGGCTCGCAGCTAACTTTTTGAATGAACTGTACCCATTCACTTCGAGCCTTCAAGCAACTCAATAGCAACAAAAATGCGCTGGGAAAATCCCAGCGCATTTTATTTTTAGATTTGACTTACGAAAGATTCGTTAAGCCTTACTTTTTGTTAGCAGTTCTAGGCTACTTAATAACCAAAACAGGCATTGGAGCTTCGCGCAATACCGCATAGCTTACAGAACCAAGTACGCCGCGGATTGCACCTAAGCCACGAGAGCCCATTACGATAAGGTCTGCGTCAACCTTTTCTGCATAAGACAGAATATCTGCTGCAGGAGTATAACCAGGAATAACCTCAATTGCAGCACGATCGCCCAAGCTATCCAATACAGAACCAATACCCTCGCGAACCTTTTCGGTTTCCTCTTCGATGGTCTTGTTGTAAAGATTCATGATGTCCTCAACGGAAAGCAAATACTGCTGAGGATCGAACGAAGCGCTGTTGAAGTTTGCAGGAAGCTGAGCATTAGGATGCGTGGTAACGAATACCAAATGAAGCTTTGCACCAGCGTCGTCTTTTACTAGTTCTGCTGCCTTAGTTACTGCAGCCAATGCATGATCGGATCCATCGTAAGCAACAACTACGTTCTTGAATACCATGGTTACCCCTCCTTTTCATCAAGCGCAAATACGCTATTAAGTGCTTTCCCAACGAGCACTTTGCTACATCTATACCTTAGCACTATATTCAATGCCCGACCAGGTTTTTCATTGTTTTGAAATGGATAAACTTTACAACCTAGGAAAGAAAAGCGCCTTGCGTTTCGAGAGGCTCAAGATTGATTACCGTATCAGGATCAACCGCGATGGAGCGAAGATAGGTAGCAATAGCGGCATCTACTTCATATTCCAAGTCGATTTTGCCTTCAAATACGCACCAATAGAACATCAAACCCGTTGAAGCCGCTGCGATGCGTAATAAAGATTCATCGGTATCCACATCTTTGCGGATAAGACCTGCCTCTTTAGCTTCATCAATATAAGAGCGTACACTCGCAATAATGAAGTCATCATCAGTGTCGCGATGAAGGAAATCGAAGAACGGATTGTGATTCGACGCATACAGGCCAGAAACAAACTCTAAGCCCATATCTTTGCAGTACACAACATAGGCACGATAGATGATAAGGATGCGCTCGACAGGATTGTATTTCTCACTAGCTTCCATCGCTTTTTCGCGATAAGGCGTAAACGCATACTTCAAGTAGTACGAGATAAGATCTTCTTTACCACTAAACAGGTTATAAAAACTGCCTGTTGAAAGTCCTGCTTCATCGCAAATATTGCGAACAGTAAGCTGTTTCATTCCATCGCGATTAACAAGCTTAATAGCCGCTTTGAGAAGTTTTTCTCGCGTGACCTGGGCTCGCGTCTCATGGACCGAAACATACTCATTTCGCCTGATCATTCGAGATTTCCTCCTTTTCAAATTCAAGTGTAGTTCAAGCTCTTGATAGACTACCCGAAACGACAAGCAAGTGTCCTTTGCGCTAAGAAAACCAAAAAATGAACACGTTTTATTTTGCCTTGTACTAGGCAATCATAGCGAAGCGACTCAATATTTAAATAGCGATTAGACGAGCGGGCTATTATCTTGTGTGTTAGCTACGAATTACGCGTGCTCCCTGTGGAGTATCTTCGATAGTGTAACCAAGGCTGCCTAGTTCATCACGAATTTGATCAGCTAAGCCAAAGTTCTTTTCCTTGCGAGCCGCAGCACGTTTATCCAACAGCGCTTGGATAGCCTCTTCCCCATCAGAACCCGCGTATTCTGCAAGGTTTGCCGCCAGCGCAATAACCTCATCATTGTCTTCAGCCTGAGCATCCTGCGATGCCGTAACATTAATGCCCAAAACGCCCAGCAATTCTTCCACCGCATGAGCACCAGCTGCTACTGCTTCGGCATTCATACAGCAAACACAAGCATCAGCAAGCATCGTGTTAGCTTCGCTTACAAAGGTAAAGATGGCACCCAAGGCACCTGCAGTATTGAAGTCGTCATCCATGGCTTCGCTAAATGCGGTACGCATGGAATCAATTGCGCGAGCATATGCTTCTACGTCAAAAGACGAAGGCTCTTGTGCAGGATTAGAACAAAGCCACTCAGTATTGTTTACAAAGTTCGTCAAACGATTAAGTGCTGTTTCTGCCTCTTGCAAGCGTTCGTCAGAGAAATCGAGAGGGCTGCGATAATGCGTTTGCAGCATAAGCATACGTAGCACGCGAGCATCCGTTTTCTTCAAGATGTCGCGAAGCAACAAAAAGTTACCAAGCGATTTAGACATTTTCTCAGAATTAATCTGAAGCATACCACCATGAATCCAGTAGTTAGCAAAGGTACAGCCACACGCTGCCTCAGACTGAGCGCGCTCGTTTTCGTGATGAGGAAAAGCCAAATCTGCCCCACCACCATGAATATCAAAGGGCAGACCTAAATACTTTTCTGACATTGCAGAGCATTCGATATGCCAGCCAGGGCGACCCTTACCCCAAGGAGAATCCCAAGAAGGCTCTCCTGGCTTTGCTGCCTTCCACAAAGCAAAATCCAAGGGATCACGCTTGCGGTCCTCTAAGCCCTGTCCATCAGCACGCAATTCGCGATGGCCCGATTCCATTTCGTCAATATTGCGGTTAGAAAGCTGTCCATACTTTTCGTAAGAGCGAACCGCGAAATACACATCGCCTTCCACCTCGTAGGCATGACCACCTTTAATAAGCTTTTCAACCAAAGCAATCATGGCATCAATTTCTTCGGTGGCACGTGGACGAATATCGGGATCGAGCACACCTGCTGCATGCATATCATCAATGAAGGCCTGTGCGTATTCAGCTGCTACCTCTGCTGAACTACGACCTTCTTCGATCGACTTATTGATAATTTTGTCGTCCACGTCGGTAATATTCTGAACAAACGTGACATCAAAACCACGCCACATCAAATAGCGACGGATGGTATCAAAAGAAATAAACGTACGCGCATTACCAATGTGGATGTAGTTGTACACCGTTGGTCCGCAAACATACATCCCTACTTTGCCTTCTTCGCGTGGAACAAAAGGGCGCTTTTCGCGAGCCATCGTGTCATAAATTCGAATCATGGTGTCTCCTCAATGGTATGCATCATAACGTGCTGAACAAATGTAAATCATAGTATAAAAATAAGCTAGTCCACATCACTATTGGCATCGATCGCAAGACCGATTGACCAATCTAGGCAGGACTAGCTATAACACAATGTGAAGCTATCGACATCGATAGACCAGTGCTATTGCCTGAGCGGAAATACCCTCTTCACGACCTTCAAACCCTAAGTGTTCTGTCGTCGTGGCTTTCACTCCAATATTTTCTACTGAAATCCCGCAAGCCTTTGCAAGGTTTTCGCGCATTTGATCGCGATAGGGTGAAAGCTTTGGTGCTTGTGCTGCAATAACGCTATCGATATCCAGGATCTCAAACCCTTCAGAGCGTACAAAATTTGCTACTTCAGAAAGAAGCACTAATGAATTTGCCCCCTTATATTTGGGATCAGTATCAGGGAAAAGCTTGCCGATATCTCCCCCTCGAATAGCTCCTAGGAGAGCATCGGATATTGCATGAGCCAGTACATCAGCATCTGAATGTCCATCAAGTCCTTGGTGGTGAGGAATTTCTACTCCACCCAAAATGAGTTTTCGATCAGGTGCAAAAGCATGGACATCATAGCCAAGACCTGTGCGCATGCGGCTCATAGCAGAAGCGATAGAAGGGTTATACATGGTACTAGGTGCCTTTCGGGATAGGTGTTTTAGCTAGATGCTTCAACAAAGGTTAATGTTTTGACAAATCGGGTAAGCGTTGATTGTCTTTTGAGTTCAGCCCTTAGGGCTTCGGGTTCTAAGTTCGGCTCCTGATTCCCAACCGCGACCTTACGCTTCACGGCGCTCTTCAAGCGCTGCACGCACTGCCGCAGACATAATCAGATAATCTTCTGGAACCGTCAGTTTAATGTTGTCGCGCTTGCCTTCTACTACCAAAACACGACCGCCTAAACGTTCGATCAAAGAAGAATCGTCGGTACCAACAAACCCATCGGATAAGGCGGAAGCATGAGCACGACGATAAATACCTGCACGGAAAATTTGCGGGGTTTGCGCATTCCAGAATACCGAACGATCGGGAGTGCCAACGATTACTCCGTTTTCCACCACTTTTAAGGTATCAATCGAAGGATGGCCTACAACCGCGCCATCGCAATCGATATTGCCCTTAACCGTATTGATGGTGTGTTCGATAAGCTCCTTTGTTACCAAAGGACGAGCGCCATCGTGCAAAATAACAAATTCATATTCTTCAGGAACTAATTCCAAACCAGAAAATGCAGACTCCTGACGAATAGAGCCTGCAGGTGCCATAACAATAGGAGTTACAAACGGGAAAGGATCAATTGCTTTTGCAAGATATTCTTCGGTACGCTCTTCTGGGCACACAATAACAATTAAGCCAACGTCCCCTACCGCATCGAATGCTTCAGCAGAACGCGTAAGAATAGGCTTACCCGCAATTTCTACTAATTGCTTGCCGCCTTCCTTACCAAAGCGCTCTCCACTGCCGCCTGCCAAGATAATAGCGGCAGTTTTAGGCTTTTTATCAACAACACCCTCAAGGCGGGGTTCCGCCTTGAGGGCATCAAAATGCATATCATCAAACATGGCCATAGCATGTTCAAGAACAGATGGAACGTATACGGGATCGATCGTTTTATCGCTCATTAGGAACTCCTGTACCACCGCGCGCTAAACGCTTTACGCGCGGCGCGCCCCTGCTTAGTCAGCTGCAAGATCTCCCGAAGACGATCCTCCGCCACGCGATGAAAGTCCCGCATGTCCTAGATCATACCCCGCAAGAAGCAGCTCAGCCTCTGCAGCTATGGTATCACGCTTGCGCGGTGCAGGTATAGAACCAGTTCCTTGGCTAAAGGTAAGATGTTCACCTTCTTCGTCCAAATCCACGTCAATAACTGAACCGCTCGTCCACTTACCTTCCAAAATTTGTTCGGAAAGCGGGTCTTCAACCAAGCGCTGAATTGCACGACGCAGCGGACGCGCACCGAAGGACAAGTCCGTTCCTTCTTTGGCGATATACTTGCTTGCTTCCTTCGTCAGATTGATTGTCATGTTCTGCTCAATCAAACGCTGACGGAGTTCGTCGATCATAAGGTCAACGATTTCGATAATTTCTTCTTCTGTAAGCGACTTAAATACGATGATTTCGTCGATACGATTCAGGAATTCTGGACGGAAGAGCTTCTTAACTTCGCTCATTACGCGCGACTTTATTTCCTTGTCATCCAAGCCGCCCTTATCGCCCGACGCAAAGCCTAAAGGAGCACTGGTAGTAATCTCGCGTGCGCCCACATTGGAAGTCATGATGATAACGGTGTTGCGGAAATCAACCACACGGCCCTGAGAATCAGTTAAGCGACCTTCTTCCAAGATCTGAAGCAGGATGTTAAACACATCAGGGTGTGCTTTTTCAATCTCGTCAAATAAAACCACTGAATAGGGGCGCTGACGAACCGCTTTGGTTAGCTGACCGCCTTCATCGTAGCCAACATATCCCGGAGGCGAACCTACCAAACGAGATACCGAATGCTTTTCCATATATTCAGACATGTCAAAGGAAATAAGTGCATCTTCGGAATTGAACAAGAACTCTGCCAGCGCCTTGGACAGTTCTGTTTTGCCTACGCCTGAAGGACCAAGGAAGATAAACGATCCTACCGGACGCTTAGGATCCTTCAAGCCAGAGCGGCTGCGGCGAATTGCTTTCGACAAAGCTGTGATTGCTTCGTCCTGACCAATAACACGCTCGTGCAGCACCGATTCCATACGAAGCAGCTTTTCGGTTTCCGCTTCAGTCAAATTAGAAACAGGCACTCCTGTAGTCATCGACACGATATCGGCAACATCTTCAACGTTAACTTCGTTGAGAGTCTTAGAAGATTTTTCTTCCCAGTTCTTCTGAGCTTCAACGCGTTCTTTTTGAAGCTTTTCTTCTTCATCGCGCACTTTTGCCGCACGCTCAAAATCTTGATCTGCGATAGCGGTTTCTTTTGCAGAACGCAGCTTGCGCAATTCGTCATCAATCTTTTGGATTTCTTCAGGCAGAACCATATTACGAATACGCATGCGAGCGCCCGCCTCATCCAGAACGTCGATTGCCTTGTCGGGCAAATAACGATCTTGGATGTAGCGATCAGACAAGCTTACCGCAGCAGAGAGTGCTTCATCAGTGAAGTGGACATGATGATGCTCTTCGTAGCGATCTCGCAAGCCCTCCAAAATTCGAACTGCCTGTTCTTCATTGGGTTCTTTCACCAAAACCGTTTGGAAACGACGATCGAAAGCGGAATCTTTTTCAATATGCTTGCGGTATTCATCCAGGGTGGTTGCACCAATAATCTGAATTTCGCCACGAGACAGTGGTGGCTTTAAGATTGCCGCAGCATCGATTGAACCTTCAGCAGCACCAGCACCAATCAAGGTATGGAGCTCGTCGATAAACAGGATAATATCGCCTGCCTGTTCGACTTCCTTGATAACCTTCTTCAAGCGCTCTTCGAATTCGCCACGATACTTTGAACCTGCGACCAGCGCAGATACATCGAGTGTATAAATGCGAATATTGTGCAAAATATCAGGTACTTGATCAGCCACAATAAGCTGAGCAAGACCTTCTACTACAGCAGTTTTGCCAACACCAGGCTCACCAATAAGCAAGGGGTTATTCTTCTGACGACGGGAAAGAATCTGCATGACGCGTTCGATTTCGCCTGCACGACCAATTACAGGATCAAGCTTGCCGTCGGCAGCCTTCTTAGTAAGATCGGTACCGAATTCTTTCAGCATGCTGTCAGAGGTATTAACGGTAGGATCAAAGTTTGTGCCCGCATATACCGCAGACTGACCCACCAAATCATTAAGCGCTGAACGAATAGCGTCGCCTGTTACGCCCAAACGAGCAAGTACGTCTATTGCGGTGCCTTCGTTTTCTCGCACGATGCCCAACAGCAGATGCTCGGTAGAAATATAGGATTTACCCATCTGCATAGCTTCACGCAAAGAATTCTCCAAAACACGCTTAACGCGTGGCGTAAAGCTTAAGTGCCCGCTAACGTCGGTACTCTCGTCAATGGTTACAATCTGGCGCACACATTGAACTGCAGCATCATATTTGACGCCCAGCTTGTCGAGCGCCTGTGCGGCAAGACCGTCTTGCTCTTTCATGAGGGCCAAAAGCACATGTTCAGTACCTACATAGGGCTGATGTAGTGCGCGCGCCTCCTCTTGAGCTAAGACAAGCACCTTGCGCGCTTTGTCGGTGAATTTATCAAATGACATTCAAGCCTCGATTCTCGCATGTTACGAGATTCTTGCGTTGTCGCACTCTTACACAATCGCATCTTTTGCTGTCGCAGGCTTGCGTTGTTGCTCGCAGTCTTGCGCCGTCGCAGGATTCTCGTACTCTCGCGGCAGTATTACTAAAGTTGCTTATACCTTTGCTTATACAAAACTCTTATACAAAATTTGCTCATCCAATCCTAGCACTCGATAACAGAGAGTGCTAGTTTGTCATGTTTTCGTAACATCTTGTCACATATTTATCGTAAATTAATTTTACCTAAACATGTTTCGTACAAATTGCGCCTAAAATTCTACCATTTTGTAAACAAGAAGAACTCAACATGCATCGAAAGCAAAAGTTTCTAAAAACCCACTCATGATTGGATGGAAATTTCGATAATGCAGGTAAATTAAACGATTCAAAGGCATTAGAAGAAACTGAGTTCGGAATTATTAGTGATTCATTCCCATTATTTGGTCGATAGTTACAAAATCCATTGGCAGCAAAATCAAAGCACCTACACTACGGCGATTTTCATCCAATCATGAGAACAAAAATAAAAAAATCGAAGTTATAGGCAAAAATCACTCTTATAGAGTCCATAACAGCAAGAACCCGCAAAATACTTCAAGTTAGCGGAAGGTCGAAGACGCGTGCTTTAACTACGCGTGAGAACCTGGAACGCTTAGTTGAGTGCTTTGCGGGCTCGCAAATGTCGAGAAAATTGCTGGTTCCACCCGAGAGGGCGCGTGCTGCTGTTCCCGACAGAAAACATACAGCACGATTATATTTACTAGTTAATCTTTGCTTCAGGTCGCATATGCGGGAACAGCAGCACATCCCTGATGCTTGCCTGATTCGTAAGAAGCATAACTACACGGTCGATACCGATGCCGATACCGCCTGCAGGAGGCATACCATATTCAAGAGCACGAACGTAGTCAGTGTCGTATTCCATTGCCTCATCATCACCAGAAGCCTTTTCTTCCATCTGCTTCTGGAAACGCTCGGCCTGATCTACGGGATCGTTCAATTCGGAGAATGCATTAGCATATTCATGGCCTGCGATTACCAATTCAAAACGTTGAGTCAGGCGAGGATCGTCTTCGAAACGCTTTGCAAGAGGACTTACCTCAACAGGATAATCAACAACAAATGTTGGATTTACGATGGTAGGCTCACCAATTTCGTCATAAAGCTCGGCAATCAACTTACCAGCAGTCCACTCTGGCTTTACCTCAATGCCATTCTTCTTTGCAAGTTCCGCCAGATGCTCAACAGGAGTATCAAGAGATACCTCTTCACCTAATGCATCAGAAACAACCTTAGTCATAGGAACAGAGGGCCACTGTCCCGACAGATCGATGATAGAACCCTGATACTCAAGCTGTTCGGTATCGTTTACTGCAGCATTAGCAGCCTTAATAACGCCTTCAGCAAGCTTCTTCATGCCTTCAAGATCGCTAAAAGCACGATATGCTTCCATGGTAGTAAATTCTGGATTGTGCGTTGGGTCCATACCCTCATTACGGAAAATGCGCCCGATTTCAAAAACACGCTCAAAGCCACCAACCAAAAGACGCTTCAAATGAAGCTCGGTAGCAATACGCAAATAGCATTCCTGATTCAGCGCATTGAAATGAGTAATAAACGGCTTTGCCGTAGCGCCACCCTGGATGGTTTGCAGGAAAGGAGTTTCTACCTCGTAATAACCGTCGTTTTCCATGTAATGACGGAAGGCGGAAATAATCTTAGAACGCTTGATAAACGTGTCACGAACATCATCGTTAACGATTAAGTCAACATAGCGCTGGCGATAGCGCAGTTCTTTGTCGGATAGGCCATGGAATTTTTCCGGCAAAGGACGCAATGCCTTGGATAACAATTCAAACGCATCAACTGCTACAGAGAGCTGACCGCGACGGGTGCGCATAATACAACCTTCAGCACCAATCCAATCGCCTAGGTCGAGATCTTTCATTTCGGCAAATGCATCTTCACCTAATGCGTTGATGCGGCAAAACAGCTGAATTTTACCGGTAGAGTCAAGCAATTCAAAGAAAATAATTTTGCCCTGAACGCGCTTAGCAACGATACGACCAGCAATTGCTACTCGGTCTTCGGTGTTTTCGCCGTCACCAAGCTCGCTGTACTTCTCATCCAGATCCGCCACGTGATGCGTGTAGTTATAAGCATGACCGTAGGGATTCTTTCCCTCTGCAAGCATTGCTTCACGCTTTGCGCGACGCACCTCAATAGGATCGTCTTCGATAATCTGTTCTGTTGAATCTTGCGCCATTGTTATCCGTTTCTATAGAAAGGGGTTGCGGTTAGTATCCTCTTTAAAGTTGCAATTAGTGTTCGATTTTCAAGATCTTCATCTTGATCACGCGACCCGTTGGGCCCGTGGTTTCCACTTCGTCATCTTTTTTATGACCGAGCAACGCTGCGCCTACGGGTGATTCGTTGGAAATTTTACCCTCAGCAGAATTGCTCTCTGCGCCGCCAACAATGGTGAATACACGCTCGCGACCGCCCATATCAACTGTTACGCGGCTGCCAATGTTTACTTTGCCAGAACGCTTAGGGGCAGAAACTACGGTAGCCTCGCTAAGAATACGTGTGATTTCTGCAATACGAGCTTCCATCATGCCCTGCTCGTTCTTTGCGTCGTCATACTCTGAGTTCTCAGAAATATCACCAAACTCGCGAGCAACACGAATACGCTCACCAATTTCTGCACGCTTTTCAGTTTCCAAGTAATGAAGCTCTTCTTCGAGCTTTTCTTTACCTTCTTCAGTCAGAATGTAATTGTTGTCAGCCATAATTACTTACCCCTCGACCAAGCGCAGCCTTGGTCACTCGTCCTTTCTCTCTACCTGCGAAAGGGGCGCGTTCCATAAAAGAACGTGCCCCTTGGTATACCTGCTATACGTTAAAACCGTTTAGGCGTTTTCGGTTTCTTCTTTACCCTTAGGTGCTGGTTTTGAGCTGCCTGGTTCAGGTTTCTCAAGAACCTCTACTTCGATTTCCTCTGCCGATGCTTGCTTAGCTTCTGCAACAGGGGTTTCTTCCGCCTCTTTTACCTTTTTGTTGCCGCCTAAACCTTCACGCAAATTCTTTACCGCTTTACCAATAGCAGTACCAAGCTTGGGAAGATTTTTGGGGCCAAAAATAATAAGGATAACGATAAGAATAATGGCAATTTCAAAAATGCCGAAAGGTCCTATCTTCATGCAAGTACCTCCACACCCTAGGTGTTCCTACCTAAAGCTCGTGTTTGCGAAGCTTCGTGCCAAACGATTGGTAAAGCACTTTCGTCTTTTGCTTCGCTTTCGCTTCATTGTGCGAACGCCCAGTTTCAATTTCATTGAGTGAACGCTTTCACTCTAACAAAAAAGAGCGGCACCCCTTACGGGATGCTCCCTTAGTGGTTGAAATGGTCGGGATGACAGGATTCGAACCTGCGACCTCTGCGTCCCGAACGCAGCGCTCTACCAAGCTGAGCCACATCCCGCAATTCCTACCAATTACCCTGCGGTAATTAGCGGGTGATATATTAGCACATCTTTAAGAAAAGAACACGGAAGCCACCTTTGCTTCATAAACCGCTCCACAAATAAACAAGGACGAAAAGTATCCCTTTTCGTCCTTGTACTGTTTAGAGAGTCGTTAAATTAGTAGCGAACGTACCACATACCTGCATGAACAGCACTAATCTTTACAACATCACCCGTACGTGGTGCGTGAATCATCTGGCCATTGCCAATATATACACCCGTGTGATGACTATTGAGGGCAAAGTCGCCTGGTTGCGGATTTGAAACGTGAGTCCAGTTATTCATGGCTCCTGTATAAGTCCAGTGATTGCCATATTCACCCGTAATGCAGTACCCCACTAAACCAGAACAGTCAAAGGAATTAGGACCAGCTGCTCCCCATACATAGGGCTTGCCCAGTTGAGCATAAGCGCGATCCACGATGACATTGCCCGTTACGGTTGGGGTTTTGTCGTTGTTGTAATTACCGCCGCCCGAAGACTGGTTTTGCAAAGCTGCCCTTGCTGCCTCTTGGCGGGCTTTTTCAGCAGCCTCTTCTTCTTCCTTGAGAAGTTCTTCTGCTTCAGCAGAAAGCTGATCATAGGTTTCCTGCATTTCTGCAGTGGTTGCTTCAGCTTCTTCCTTTACTGCCTCAGCTTCAGCGGTTTTGTCAGCGGCAATTTGAGCCTGCTCTTCAGCTTCAGCTTGAGCAGCTTCTAATTCGTCACGAGCATCCTTGGTTTGCTGTACCAGCTCAGCGTCATCTTCGTTGAGCATTTCCAGCATATTCCAAGTAGTTGCAAACTCTTCAAAGGAAGAAGCACCCAAAATTACATCGACAAAGCTGATGGAGCCAGAACGATACATGTCACGAGCGCGATCGCCCAGCTTTTCCTGATAGCCTTCTATTTCCTTGGTTTTTTCTTCAACCTTTTTCTGAGCTTCTACAACTTTGTTTTCAGCTTCTTCTTGAGCCTCTAAAGCTGCATAGTAATTATTGGAAGCCTCATCAAGCTTGACCTGCATTTCTTCAAGCTGCTCAAGGACTTCTTTTGCCTCGGCACGTTTTTCAGCCGAAGTTGGTTTTGCATAAGCGGAAGCAGTGGGAATCATAAGACCCACCAAAAGGACAACAGCCATGATAGCTGCGATGATTGCCCGCTTTTGTGCTGCGATTTTTGTGCTCATCTGGGGATATCCTTCCTCTGATTCGAGCAAAAGTAGTTTGTTTAAGCGATAGCGAGTTTATCCTACCAAATCTAGCATTTGCATAGCAATAAATTCACAGGTTCACCACGGCAAGCGGTTGTTAAATCTTTTTGTATAATGCCTGGTCAGCATTAAATTCAAATAGTTCAATATTGCAACTAAACCACAATAAAGCGTAGTTTGGCCCTTTTTACTACCCTATATCTTGTGGATTCTTGGAAACTTTGCTTTACACCAATTTGAATGCATAAAGAGTACATAAAAGAAGCCCGCGCAAGGCGGGCTTCAATTGATTTATCTGTTTTCTAGCGTATTGCTCGTTTTTGGTCTGTTCCTAGTAGCGAACGTAAACCATGTCAGAGTGAACAGAGCTTACACAAACGGTTGCGCCAGAATGTGGAGCATGGATCATCTGACCACCGCCAATATAAACACCGCAGTGATGACTATTGACTACGATGTCGCCTGGCTTTGCTTGGCTAGGGCTAATGTGAGTCCAGCCCATGAAAGTTCCCGTTGTACCAAGACGTACACCATAAGATCCGCTCAAACAATAGCTAACCAAGCCAGAGCAGTCAAAGGAGTTAGGACCGCAATCGCCCCAGCCATAAGGCTTGCCAATCTGAGCATAAGCACGATCAACAACCGTATTGCCCGTTACCGTTTGAGGTTTGCTGCTGCCACCATTATTGGAGCTTGGCTTATTCGTGCTGTGAGAGCCTCCGTCATCATTGGAGTCGTTCCCACCATCGTTGTTGGATTGAGCATCGTTTTCAATAGCTTCTTCAGCAGCTGCCCGCTCTGCAGCTTCTTCAGCAGCCTGCTCCTGCTCTACCAATTCAGCAGCTTCCGCAGACAAGCTATCGTATACCGACTGCATTTCAGCAACCTTAGCATCAGCTGCATCTGCTACCTGCTTGGCTTCTTCAGCCTTATCGGATGCTACTTTAGCCTGCTCTTCAGCTTCGGTTTTAGCAGATTCAAGCTCTTCACGAGCAGTCTTAGTCTGCTGAACCAGCTGAGCGTCATCCTGGTTCATGTCTTCCAAGATGTTCCAGGTGGTTGCAAAATCCTCAAAGGAAGTAGCACCGAGAATTACGTCCAAAAACGTAGTGGAACCAGAACGATACATGTCACGAGCACGATCGCCTAACTGTTCCTGATAACCCTCAATTTCAGTGGTCTTTTCTTCGATTTTCTTCTGAGCGTCGTCTACCTTAGCTTCAGCATCGAGCTGCTCTTGAAGAGCATTCTGATAATCGCCACTTGCCTGATCAAGTTCTGCCTGATACGCATTGAGTTGCTCAAGTGCTGCATTTGCTTCTGCCTGAGCATCATCTGCAGGGCTTGCAAAAGCGCTGGATACCGGAATGGCCAAGCCTACTGCTAATACCACCGCAAAAAAGGCAGACAGTGCAGCTTTTGCGTTGAGCTTACGTACGTGTTCAGCCATATAAATTAAGCCTCCTTATGCTCACATCCGCTTCACTGATTACGTTACATCTTCCAAATGATGAAGCGTGAGCTTGGTTCATGGTAACAAAAGGGCAACGTTCAATGCAAAATAATGTGAAGATGAACTTCATAACACCAGGTAAACTTAGTATTCTTCAAAGATTCCCAAATCGATATAAACCTGTTTTACCAGCTAGATTGCCTATTGATAATCTGCGAAAGAAGTTTCAGCTAATAATTGAGTCCAATCTCCACATTTAAAAACGATTCACTCGTTCGTTCGCGCAGCCGATTCACTCGACTCGTTCACCCAATCGGCGAAAACGATCCACTTGCCCAATACTTACTTATCTGCTTTATCGCGATACTTCTCTACTTCTGCTTCCTGCTTGGAAATTTGTGTCTTTATATATTCCAATTCACGTTCATAACGACGCTGCGCTTCCTGCGCACCAAAGGTCTGCAAGTTATCGGGAGAAGCAAGCTTAGCTTCGAAGCGCACTCCCTTAAGTGATGCTGCCTTTGCCTGAATAAACAGGAACGCAAAGCCCGCCACACCAGCTACTAGAGATGCTGCCAAAATAGCAACCTTTGCAACCATGACATCGTTCGGATTCACAAACGCCAAGTTCGCTACAAAAATAGCCATGGTAAAGCCAACGCCACCGAGCAATGCTGCACCTAGCATGTGAGCCCAATTGACATTTTCTGGAAGCGAAGAAAGCTTTGATTTCACGATAATAAAACTCATGAGCATGATACCCAGCGGCTTGCCTACTACCAAGCCAAAGAACACACCCAAGAAAATTGAACTACCCATAATTTCAGCGGGAGCTGCTTGCATGAAAGCAACATCGGCATTCGTTAGAGCAAACAGCGGCAAGATTGCAAAATAAACCCAAGGATAAAGCTTGCGCTCTAGGCGTGTTGCTGGTGGAACCACATGGCGAGCCACGCGTTCAAGGCGGGTAACGCTTGCCAGGTAGTCTTCCTGGCCAATAACTGGCTCATCAGGAATAAAAGCTTCATGTGCTTCCTTTACGCGCTGACCAGACCAGTCGGTAAAACTCTTCAAGTCTACGCGGGAGCCAGAAGGGATAGCCAACGCCAGCAAAACACCTGCGATTGTCGAATGAACACCCGACATGAAAATGCAATACCACAACACCAAACCGCCAAGAATATAAGGCAGCAAAGAATAGATATGCGAACGGTTCATTAAGATAAGTACGATCAAAACTACCAGAGCAGCTCCAAGCCACATCAAAGAGGGGCTTTGTCCGTAGAAAATAGCAATAACCAGGATTGCCACAATGTCGTCCGCTACCGCAAGCGTACTTAAGAAAACACGAACACCTGCAGGAACGCGAGATCCCAACAACGCCAAAATACCTAATGCAAACGCGATGTCTGTTGCCGTTGGAACACCCCACCCCATTATGGTTTCAGGATTTCCTGCATTAAAAATCAGATACACCACGATAGGCATCATTACGCCACCAAGCGCTGCGCCAACAGGCAGGATAGCTTGACGAATGTTGGTAAGTTCACCCACCGTCATTTCGTATTTGATTTCCAAACCTACCAGCAAAAAGAAAATTGCCATCAGGATGTCGTTGATAATATGCGCGAGCGACATTTCAGCATGCGCATCACCAAATCCAAGCGATACCTCGGTATGCCAGAACTCATAAAACGGTTCATGGAAGGCAGTATTGGCAACAATCAACGCAATAATCGCACCTAGAAGCATAACGCCAGCGGCTTTGGTAGTGGAATGAGTTAGTTCTACGATTTTGTGATATCGACGCTGATGACCTTCGGCTTCTTTAATAAAGATGTCAGATTCATGGTGATGATGCTGAGCCATATAACTAAAGACCTTTCGCTTCTAAAACTCTTTGCCACAGGATTAAAGACCCATACAAAAAGCTTTTCCGTAAACAAGATATTCACGATTTGGTTATCTAGCAACGATCGAACAGCGCAAACGGTTCGGTTTTCTAGTTTTCAACAAAGCGTTCAATGGTCTTGTTTGTGGATACAAACACACTGTTAACCAAAATACCAGAACATGACCAGAAACATCATATTCCGTAATTATTTTGACACCGAGACTGATAAATTCATTTGCGACTTCGCGGACATGGTCATAATTATTCCCACAATCGAGTAAAAGTGCGTTAGACTGATAGGTGAAAACGGTAGACGAGGGGAATTGGAAAGCCGTTTCCAACTGGGAGATCACTCGCGAGCGGTTTTATTTGCGCCGCTGCTTTTGTTTTTATCTCGTTCGTGAATTCACGGCATCCGCTCCTCAAGTCACATCGTAATGTAGGTTCCAGTATGAGAGGTGAAACTATGGATATCACCATCACCGGTCGCAAGATGCCCGTAACTGAAGCTTTGCGCGCTTATGCAGAAGAAAAGATTGGCAATTCCATGAAGGTTATGGATATTGATCCGCTAACCGCTGAAGTTGTTCTTCATGTAGAAAAGAATCCAGCCAACCCAACTCCTGCTACCTGCGAAGTTACCATGCGTGCTCGCGGTCATATCATTCGTGTTGAAGAGCGCGATGAGAATATGTATGCAGCTATCGACGTTGCTGCTGCTAAGGCACTTCGTCAGCTTCGCAAGTACAAGACTCGCGTTATCGACAAGAAGATTGCCGATGCTCCTGTAGTTGACAAGAGCGCTCCTGCAACCGAACTCGATCTTGATGGTTTGATGGCAGAACTTTCCCAGGATGACGAAGTAGTACGCGTAAAGGATCTGGTACTTGACCCTATGACCGAAGAAGAAGCACTTATTCAGATCGATCTTTTGGGTCACGACTTCTTTGCTTATATCGATCGCGACACCAGCGCATTCTGCATTCTGTATCGCCGCACCAACGGCGGCTATGGCCTGCTTAAGCAGACCGACGCTGAATAAACGCGCATTCAGCCACACATTGGACATAGCCCTGAACATAAGAGGCTAGCCCATCATATAACTCGGCATAGTAAAGGGAGCTCATACGAGCTCCCTTTCTTGTGTGATTATGTAGTCAGCTTCTCCTGCGTAAGCCTTCCTGCGAATAGGCCTAAATAAACATAAGCACCGAGAAAGCCTTGGTTTTCGAATCATTCTGAGCGCAACACAGCAAGACGGCTATTAAAGGCATAGACCCTGGTATTCAATCTTAGATTTAGGGAGATAAAAAACTTTTGTTGAATTATTTCACTATGCCCTTTAGCCGTCTTGTCGTGTTGAATAAAGCGGAGTTGATTCGAAAACCAAGGCTTTCTCGATGCTTGATAATTTAGTCAGCATTTCCTTCGGCAAAACGAGCCAAGAAGGACTTGGTGCGCTCATGCTGAGGATTACCAATAACTTCCTTGGCGGGACCTTCTTCTACGATAACGCCACCGTCCATGAATGCTACGCGATCTGCCACGTCACGAGCAAAAGCCATTTCGTGCGTAACAATAACCATGGTCATATGTTCATCGGCAAGTTCGCGAATAACACGCAGTACTTCCTGAGTAAGTTCAGGGTCGAGCGCAGAAGTGGGCTCATCAAAGAACAGTACATCTGGATCAAGCGCTAAAGCGCGCGCAATAGCTACACGCTGTTGCTGACCACCAGAAAGCTCACACGGAACCATATCTTCCTTACCCGTAAGACCCATTTTCGTCAGAAGTTCACGACCTTTTACAAGCGCTTCTTCCTTGGGCTTTTTTTGGACACAGATAAGAGCATCGGTCACATTTTGTAGCACCGTATAATGCGGAAACAAATTAAAGTTCTGGAACACCAAACCATAGCGCTTCTTTGCCTGCGCGATTATGTCCTTACCACCATATACAGCCTTGCCTGATCCGTCAGGTGTAGTGACTACCTGTAAATCGCCATACGAAAGCGATCCTGCATCCAATGTTTCCAGAAGCGTCATACAACGAAGCAAGGTGGACTTTCCGCCACCCGAAGGACCGATGATAGAAAGCACGTCGCCCTGTTCTACTGTCAATGAGATATCTTTGAGTACTGCATTGTTGCCAAACGCTTTCTGCGCATGCTGTAGGCTCACAACTGGTGTATTTCCCATAACGAAAACCTCTTTCAAAACTTATAAGACAATTTCATCCCATGCCTTATAAGGAATATTTCTTTACTCATACAAGCTCGGTTGAAAAGTAGATCCAACCTTACGCAGCGGATAATCTTTTCTTGTTTTAGCAAATCCTCCGCCGATGATTCTTGGTCACTACATAACCATTCTTAGTCGTGGTAGTAAGCCATCTTCTTTTCCACGCGACCAATGATGAATTCGATAAGCAAGCAGAATACCCAGTAAATGAGTGCTGCCAACGCATAAGGAATCATCGAAACTTCACTTGCAGAAATTGCCTTAGCTACCGAGAACATTTCGGCAACTCCCAAAACAAAGGCAAGCGAGGTGTCTTTAACCAACGTGATAATTTCATTGCCCATAGCAGGCATGATGCGTTTAATTACCTGAGGAAGCACAATTTTGAAGAAGGTTTGTGAGCGCGAATAGCCCAAAACGAGCGCCGCTTCATACTGACCCTTCGGAATGGACTGCAAGCCCGAACGATAAATTTCTGCGAAGTAAGCAGAATAATTAAGAATGAAGCCTAACGCACAAGCTCCGTATTTCCAGTCGGTGTCCATCGAAATACCGAACAGGTAGTACGGTGCAAACATGAACGCCATCAGCTGCAACATCAAAGGCGTACCACGCAAAATAGAAATATAGAACTGGGCAATCAGGGAAAGTGGCTTGAACTTAGACATACGTGCAAGCGCTACCGCAATACCCAGCGGCAATGACCCAACAAGGGTAACCACAAAAATCCAAGCAGAGAGCCCCAAACCCTCTAGCAAGGCTCCCACCATTACGCTTAACTCCATTATCTTCCTCCTTGCACACGCAAAGCGTTTGTTTTCAACTAGTTCTCAATCGTTAGATATAAGCACTCCAAAAGTGCACATATCTAACAACTCAAAACGCAACAAAGGGCGGAGGGGAATCCTCCGCCCGAAAGTTCGTCACTTACTGCTAATCGCAGTGAGCATTTCTTACTTAAGTACCCAGTTTTCGATGTTCATACCGTAGTCAGAATACTTATTAACAAGCTCTTCAACCGTGCCGTCTTCATACATTTCCTTTAAGGTGTCGGTTACCTTCTGAGCTAACGCATCGTTACCCTTCTTGAAACCAACTGCATAGTGCTCGGAGCTCAGTGGCTCTTCAAGCATGGTGTAGGTACCTTCATTTGCAGACATCTGATACTGAGCGATGGAAAGGTCACAAGCAACTGCATCCACCATGCCAGACTCAAGCTGCATGAATGCGTTGTTGTAATCGCTCAAGGTCTGAAGTTCAGCAAAGGTGTCTGCCAACTCAGCCTGGTCGCCTTCAAGTACATCAAGAGCAGCAGAATCAACCTGAGTTACCACCGTTGCATCTGCCAAGCCAGCAAAGTCAGTAATACCAGAATCGGACTTCACTACAATAACCTGTTCGTTAAGCATGTAGGGCTCGGAGAAGGTGTAGTCATCTTCGCGGCCTTCCATGGTAAAGCCATTCCAGATGCAGTTAATGCTGTCCTGATTCAACAAAGCATCCTTAGCATCCCAGTCGATAGCTTCAAGCTGCAATTCCCAACCATTGCGCTCTGCAACTTCAGCAGCCAAATCAAGGTCAAAACCAGTAGGCTCGTTATTTTCATCCATGAAGCCATACGGAGGATAGCTGTTGTCGAAACCAACGATCAGCGTAGAAATTTCAGCTGAAGTATCTTCACTAGATTCAGCTTCTTCGTTTGATGAGGAGCAGCCCGTAAGAAGAACAGCCGACAGACATGCAATGCAAGCAAATGTCAGCAGGGCAAGTAATTTCTTTTTCATGAATACCTCGCTTCATGGTTTGCCAATACAATTCGAATTTTTTTCGCCATTTACAAGCAAGTTTTACGAAACTTTTACCTTTGTGGCGCTTTAGCACTCTACCATACTAAAGCGTTGTGAGTATACCATACTTCTCTTACGGTTCGAAATTTGCACGCGAACGGCACCCCGAACGATACTCTCAAATATCAATCATGTTTGAATTCGGCGAAAGAACAGGGCTTTTTAGGTGGAGAAAAAACTAAAGGTTTTCAACGGTTTTGATAACGTTTTGCAAACTTGCCAATATTCCTTAATTTAGTCCTACCAAAGCGCCCTACACACGACTACAATAAGCGCACCATGAAGAATTTACCTATTATACGTATGGCCACTGTTGCCGATGCTGCTGCGTTGCGTGAGATTTATCTCCCCTACGTTCGTACAACTGCGGTTACGTTCGAGTTGGAAGATCCCACACTCGAAGATTTCACCGAACGCGTACGCAAAACGCTTGAGCGCTATCCCTACATCGTTGCGGTCGAAGACGACCAAATTGTAGGGTATGCCTACGCATCAGCATTTCGCCCCCGTGCCGCATACTTACACTCCATCGAAACGTCCATCTATATGCGTATGGACTACCGCGGCAAAGGTGTTGGGCGACGCCTCTACGAAGCACTCGCTAAGCTCTTAATGCTTCAAAACGTATACAACATGGAAGCCTGCATTGCTCATTGCGATCCAGCTGACGAATACGTTCCTGCAACAAGTCGCCTCTTCCATGAGCGTTTGGGTTTTAGATTGGTAGGTCAGTTCAATAAATGCGCCCATAAATTCGGACGCTGGTATGACATGATTTGGATGGAAAAAATCTTAGGTGATCATGTTGCTAATCCCGAGCCATTTATGCCTTTTACTCAGGTAGCTCAAGAAAAAATAGATGAGGTTCTCGAACAGGCATAGGCAATAAATGCTTATACATGTTTAGCTACGCAAGCCATTCTTTACCCATACAATTGCTATAACCAGCACCAAAATGGCACATACCGCTGAGAAACCGAACCCCAGGTGATAACCCATAGCTGCCGAACCCATAAAGGGTCCTACCACCATAATGGCAAAAACCATGATTGCCGTACCCAGCGAGGCAAACGCCTGACGAACTGCCGTACCAAACGATGAAGCATCGGTCATGAACCATGGCGGAAGTTTTGACATTCCCCATGAATTAAGAGGCCCAATCAAGCCTGATACGCCCGTAGCACGAATGCCCTGCATAACGAAAATCATCCAATAGGGAGTGTTTTCATCTACAAACGCCATCATGCTAGCCCCTGCTGCCAAGAAGAACGCAGCAACGATAACGACAGGACGCGCACCAATTTTATCCGTCAAAATACCTGCAAGCGGGTTGATAAAAAACGCGGCAATGGTACCTGGCAGTAACGCAAGGCCCGCTAAAAACGCACTGCCGCCCCACAAATTCTCAATATAGAGCGGAATAATCAGCGTAATTCCCATGAAGCTTGCATACAGAAAATTACTTGCCCAGAAGCTCACAAGGTACTGTTTGGAATTAAGAATTTCTAAGTGAATAAGCGGACAATCCACGCGACGTTGCCGACGCATAAAAAAGACCAGGAACACCGCACCCACAACCACAGGTACCCAAATAAAAGGACTGCTGAATTCATAGCTCGAAGCGTTCGAGAACCCCAAAAGCAAGCCACCAAATCCAAGAGCAGACTGAACGAGTGACAGCGTATCTAAACGCATGCCCGAATCCTCTGCAGGTGTTTTCTTGATAGTGGCTAGCGCAACCACCGTAAGAACAAGCGAGCAAATTGCTAGCACTACAAAAAAGCTTCTCCACCCTGTAGTTTCAATCATCCACCCGCCAATGGTTGGACCAATATTGGGAGCGAATCCCATCGCAATACCAGAAATACCCATTGCCGTTGCTTGGCGCTCGGGCGGAACAGAAGTCATAATGAGGCTCATCATCATGGGCATGGTTATGCCGGCAGAAATTGCCTGCAAAATTCTACCCGCAATGAGCATAGGGAAATTCAGTGCAGCAGCATCAACTACACCACCAAGTATCAGAAGAATAAGAGAAGCAATAATAACGTTTTTTAATACAAAACGACGCATAAGATACGTTACTGCTGGCACGGTAATACCCAGAACAAGCATGTAGAGCGTTGTTACCCACTGCCCAACACCCGCATCAACACCAAAGTCCTTTGCCATACCAGCAAACATGGAATTGAGTGCCGTTTGAGACAAATTGCCAAAGCAGGAACCCAACATAACGATGGATACCAGCAAGACAACATACTTCATGCTCGGTTTTTGGATATGTGAATCGCTCGCCATGCGTACCTCGCTTAGATGCGAACTTAGTTAGTTTTTCGTTACTGCCACTACTACTTTTGCTACCACTTTAAAACAACTCGCAAACAACTTGCGTTTTGTGGGTGGTTACTTATTTTTTCTCGTAATATTCTTTTATACCAGTCCTTTACCAATACAAGTAGTACTTCCTTATAAAGATTTTGAAGGTATTGTTCCGCACGTGAATAGCAGTAATGAACATAACACTGGCAAAGAAGTTACCGAGAACGCCTCGAATCGATCCGTCGTATTAAGCTGGCTTGCAGTCGTAATAATGGCAGGCGTCATTTTTTGGATGTCTGCCAATACTGGCACCAACATCAATCAAGGATTAGGAATAATATCCGCCCTGAAAGCATTTTTATCTTCTATTGCCTTTTCCTTGACGGGTCATGAAGTAGATGTTTCCCCTATTGGACATTTTGTTGAGTATTTTATTTTCGGCATCCTTTTACTGAATGCGCTTCGCTTCCATATGCCTTTGTCTCGCGCAGTATTCTTTGCAATCATTATTGGCAGCACCTATGGAGTAACCGACGAAATCCACCAATACTTCGTTCCAGATAGAAGTTGCGATCCTATGGACTGGCTTGTTGATACCATAGCGGTTGCACTAGGCGCATTGCTGTGTCGTTTAGCTGCCCGAAAGCAACTTTTCTCGAGAAAGATCAAAGATCACCATCATTAAGACAGGTGCAGTTTGAGGCAGACAGGTGCAGTTTGAGGCATCCACGATTTATTCCGCCGACTATATAAAGCTCCCTTTGCAATTAAGCACAGCGAGCGTCCGCTTGAGAGCGACGATATTCACCCTTAAGGAATTTATCAACATCCAATTCATCAAGTTCACGAAAGACGACATCACACACGGACTCTAGTTCCTCCATTGTGCCCGCTTCGTCAGTATCATAAATTCCTACCGCACCAAATTGCTGATTAATCAAAACCTCTGCAGCATACAGAGAGTCTTCAAACCCCCATGTTTCTTCCGTTTCGGTATGCATTTTCGCTTGAGCATGACGAATAGCCAAAGGGCCTCGCTTGGAGATACCCATATCACAACTAGAAATTACTTCTTCAAAGCAAGAAAGGATTCCTGCACGCTCTAAGCCAAGACGAAGCAACTTCCCAGGGCTAGAAGACACAATGGTCATGTGAATTTTGCGACGTTTCAGCTCCTCAACAAGCTCAACTGCGCCCTGACGCGGCTGCACTTCATAGCGATAAAACGCTTCAAGGACAGTGTCCATATAGGAAAGTATTTCTTCGGAGCTTTTACCTATACCATAATGATCATGAAAGTAACGAGCAGTTTGGACTGGTGTATTAGCATTTAGCGTAATGCGCTCTTCCTCGGAAAGGGCAATACCAGCATCCTGAGCAATTTTGATTTCGAGGCCCTGCCAAATTCCCATAGAATCAAGTAGTGTCCCATCACAATCAAAAATAACCCCTTTAACGTTCACGGTTACCTTCTTTCAAATAGCCAGCCAATAAAAACGTGCAATCGAACCATGTCCTACTCATTGCTAAACCGCATGAGGCAGAAACGACAAAACTGCACCACTAAAACTTTTAAATAGTGCTGATGCACATTAAAAGACTCTTCCACTTTTGTACCGAATGAAGCGAACTCAAACAATCACGACTGCGTTAAATTATGCGTTCATATGTTGAGTATTTATTAAATAAAAGAGAAGGCGCTCATCAAACGATGAGCGCCTCGTCGTTCACTCTCTTGCTAGGACAAGAGGATTTCGAGGGACAAAGTGCTCAAAACGAAAAGGACAAGACGATTGGCGTCATCTCCAAAGAGCCCGAACAAGAGATGCGCCGGCGAAGAGGTGCAGAGGATTTCGCAGTAGCACTTTGTTCCCTCTAAGTTAACCATGGATAACTTATAATGAAAACAGCACTAAGTCAACACTATTTTTCAGTTTTTCATTGTTTAAGTTGATGAGTGCCGTATACCCATCCAAATTAAGCCGTTCGCCCCTTGCAAGCATTTCAAAAGCTTATCCGAACAGTGCCGTCCATCTCAGACATGACTACCCGCCCCAGACAGGACCACTCACTTATCAGAGCAAAACAGACTTAGAGCTCCAGACACAGAAGCGCCGACGCAAGAGGGGTATCACGTCGGCGCAAGCGACAAAAAAGCCGAAGCTTTGGTATCGCTCCTGTTGTTTATTGTCTCACCTGGGGTTTCAAAAATGAACCTGTTATTCTGATTTTATTTATAGGTGATTTCTATAGGTTAGAGAATCAAATTTTTCCGGTCTAAATCTCATATACGTCCATGCTTTTAATTGTTAAATAGTTACCTAAACGACAATTCCCTAAATCATTAAACGTGCCATAATGAAGATACATACAGGCAATTATTTCGCCTTTTAAGGAGAGGGGTTCTCATGAAATATCGTCGTATTCTTGTTCCCTTTGATGGATCCGATCATGCCGCAGCTGCATTCACTACCGCGCGCTCACTTGCAATCACCAATGATGAGACAGAGATTTTTGTAGTAAATGTCGTTCCCATGGCACTTGCTTCTTCCCTGTCTGCTTCTGGCGACCCTATTACAGGCGGTGCTTCTGCGTTTATTGACCAGGAAGGTTACGCCGCCATGGTTGATGCATCGCTTGAAAATATCAAAAAAGAAATTGATGACGTGGTGGAGCCTCTGCTTGATGGCATGCCAGCAGAGCGCGTGCATATCGAAGCTGTTACCTATCCATCCGCAGTTAGCGGACTAACCGAATACGCCAGCAACCATGATTGCGATTTGATTGTCATGGGACGTCGCGGCCTCGGCGGCATTCGTGGAGTATTGGGCAGCGTAAGTTATGGCGTACTGCGCAATGTAGATATTCCTGTTTTGACCGTAAAGTAGCCTTTTTCTACACCAAACAAAAAAAGAGTCCGAGTAATATCGGACTCTTTTTTACCGCTTATATAGTTAAAGCCACACACCGCACGACCGAATGACACTTATCGCAACGAACTATACCGCTGCAAGTGCTTGCTCGATATCGGCAATCAAATCTTCAGTAGCCTCAATGCCACAAGAAAGACGAATTAAGTCAGGACTGATGCCTGCTGCTTCCAACTCTTCGTCATTCATCTGACGATGGGTTGCGTTAGCAGGATGCAAAACGCAGGTACGAGCATCGGCGACATGCGTTGCAATTTGTGCAAGCTTCAAATTCTTCATGAAGGTTTCAGCACCTGCACGACCACCAGCGACGCCAAAGCTCACAACGCCACAACCACCATTCGGCAGATACTTCTGCGCCAACTCGTAATATTCATCTCCAGGCAATCCGCTATAGCGAACCCAAGAAACTTTGGGATGAGCCTGCAGGTATTCCGCAACCGCCTGTCCATTCTTTACGTGCTGAGCCATACGTACATGCAAGCTTTCAAGACCCATATTAAGCAAGAATGCATTTTGAGGAGACTGAATAGATCCAAAGTCACGCATTAACTGGGCGGTAGCCTTCGTAATAAATGCACCTTCTAGGCCAAAGCGCTCGGTATACACCACGCCGTGATAGCTTTCGTCAGGGGTTGTTAATCCAGGGAACTTGTCGGCATATTTGTTCCAGTCGAACTTGCCCGAATCAACAATGCAGCCACCGACGCCACATCCATGACCGTCCATATACTTGGTTGTAGAATGCGTCACGATATCCGCGCCCCATTCAATAGGACGACAATTAACTGGCGTTGGGAAGGTATTGTCCACAATCAGTGGAACACCATGGCTATGAGCTGCTTTTGCAAAGCGCTCAATATCGAGCACCGAAAGTGCGGGATTGGCAATAGTTTCACCAAACACAGCTTTGGTATTAGGCTGGAAAGCTGCTTCCAGTTCTTCATCTGTGCAGTTAGGTGTTACAAAGGTGCATTCCAAGCCCATTCGCGCCATAGTATGAGCAAATAAATTGTATGTACCGCCATAAATTGCCGAAGAGCATACAACGTGGTCTCCATTGCCTGCAATATTGAAGATTGAGAAGAAATTTGCCGCCTGACCAGAAGAGGTCAACATTGCAGCCGTACCACCTTCAAGCTCGCAAATCTTGTTTGCTACATAGTCGTTAGTGGGATTTTGAAGACGAGTATAAAAATAACCTGACTCTTCTAAGTCAAACAACTTACCCATGTGTTCACTGGTGTCATATTTCCACGTCGTGCTCTGATAAATAGGAACCTGACGTGGTTCGCCATCCCCAGGGTGATAACCCCCTTGAACACAAATAGTGCTAACTGACTGAGTCATGCTATCTCCTTTGTTTTCGCTAAAACTTTCGAAATACCTAGATAAGTTAATGGTGTGCTTTGTGATTATAGAGCTCACAAGAGCGGTTTTTGGTTACCTATCCATTACAGGCAAACGTATTTTTCTATAACTGGTTATAGAGTAGCTGGTCAGCATGGAAATGAGCGAGTTTGTCGCGTACAATCAAAAATCACTGCACCGTTCGTATTTACGACCGCTAGCATTTACTGCTATCGGTATTCATAACAGCTAGTATTTGCGACGGTTAGCAGTTACGACAGGTTTCTGTTTTAACGACAGACGGTAGTTACGACCGATGGTTTTATGAAAGGCGACACCTACAACAGCCGCCTTTACCTTCAATTATTTAGGAGCACCTCATGCCAATCAGAATTCCCGATACTCTTCCCGCTACAGGAGTACTTGAAAGCGAAAATATCTTTGTAATGACCGAGCACCGAGCAATCCACCAGGATATTCGTCCATTGAAAGTGCTCATCTTAAACCTCATGCCGCTCAAGATTGAAACAGAGACACAAATCCTACGAAAGCTATCCAATACTCCCCTTCAGGTAGAGATTGATCTTCTGCAAACGGTTACCCATCATTCTTCGCATGTACCCGTCGAGCATCTCAAGTCATTTTATGTTGGCTTAGATGACATTCAAGACAAGCACTACGACGGCATGATTATCACTGGTGCTCCTGTTGAGAAAATGAAATTCGAGGATGTCGACTACTGGCCAGAGCTTTGCCATATTTTCGAATGGGCAAAAACTAATGTGTTCTCTACGCTTTATTTGTGCTGGGGTGCTCAAGCGGGCATCTACTACCACTACGGCGTGGAAAAGCATCTGCTTCCAGAAAAAATGACGGGAGTATTTGAACACCACATTCTAAAACCAAGCTCACCTCTTGTTCGTGGTTTCGATGATGTGGTTTATGCACCTCATTCGCGCTACACCGAAGTACGCGCACAGGATATTGCCTCTAAACAAGATCTGGAACTTATTGCTGTTTCTGACGTAGCAGGCGTATTTATCGCAAAGAGCACCAACAGTCGCCATTTCTTTGTGTTTGGTCATCCCGAATACGACACCAATACTTTGGCAAATGAGTATCAGCGCGATGTTAAAAAGGGAATCAATCCCGCGCTACCGAAGCACTACTTCCCTAACGACGATCCCACACAACAGCCTATTTCAAACTGGCGTGCGGCAGCACAGCTGCTCTATACCAACTGGCTGAATTATTACGTCTACCAAGCAACGCCATACGACATCAAGCAGGTCGGCGCACAATAACCAACCCAAACGAGACGCTAGTCTACATCAGCTCAAACTGAGGCGTATTACTTATTTGCGATAATAACGATCATTTTTGGCAGAAAATGCACGTTTGTTACCAAAATTCCCACTTGATCGAACCAATAATCAAGTTATTTCAGAAATAACGTAACCAACCAAAACATTAATGATACGAAAGCGACCAGGCCGAACTCAAAACGGTCTGGTCGCTTAGTTTCTGGTAACAAATGTGCATTTTCTGCCAAAAACTAGGTGAATTTCTTGCAAAAACATGTTTCGTAGTAGCACTTCAAATACCAAAGACCGTTTGTCCACGGATTATCTGGATAAACGGCCTTTGAAGGCAATACCCACTGAATAGGGCAATTAGGCTTATTGAGCACTGAGCAATCTAACGAATTAACCCTGAACGCGAATTACGGAAGGCTCGCCACCCGTTACCACACCATCAAGCGCAAGAATTTCATCAATGGTCTTACGAACATCGCGTTCTTTTGCTGTGTGGGTTACGAATACCAAATCCACATCTTCTCGGGCAGCATTACCGCGCTGAGTAACCGTGCGCACCGACACGCCATTCTTTGCGAAGATGTCTGCACATGCCGCCAACACACCAGGACGATCAGCTACCACAAAACGAATGTAGTACTTCGTCTCCAGATCATCCATAGCAATAATCGGCAGTTCATCAGTGCATGTGCAACCAACGATTGGCTTAATGCCCATCTGGACATGACGCGCAACTTCCAAAACGTCACCCATAACTGCGCTTGCTGCAGGTCCCGCACCCGCTCCTTCACCGAAGAACATGGTCTGACCTACTGCATCACCCTCAACAAAGATGGCATTGAATACCCCATTGACCGTTGCTAACTGATGGTCTTCAGGAATCATCGTAGGATGAACACGCACATCAACGCCCGATTCACCACGACGAGCATGAGCAACAAGCTTAACCACATAACCCGAATCATGAGCATTTGCTAAATCAACAGGAGAAATGCGACGAATGCCTTCGGTATATACCTGATCCATCGTCACACGAGAATTAAATGCAATGGAAGCCAAGATAGCAATTTTAGCGGCAGCATCTAGGCCATCAACGTCTGCCGTTGGATCTGCCTCAGCAAAACCGCGCTCTTGTGCTTCTTTAAGTGCTGCATCGTAATCCAAGCTGTCTTCATCCATGCGGGTAAGCATGTAATTGGTGGTGCCGTTTACGATGCCCATAATGGAGTCGATTCTGTTTGCAATAAGAGAATGCTTCAATGGATCAATAATAGGAATGCCGCCGCCAACACTCGCCTCAAACGCAATTTCGAGACCTTTTTCTTCGGCAAGATCCATAATTTCTTCGCCCGAAGTAGCCATGATTGCCTTGTTTGCGGTAACCACATGCTTACCTGCCTGAAGCGCCTCCACAATAACGCTCTTGGCAACGCCCGTGCCGCCAATCAGTTCTACAACGATATCGATTTCAGGATCATTGATAACATCATGATAGTCGGTAGTAAAAATGTCCTGCAAACCACGTGAAGCTGCCGCTTGGGGATCGCGTGAACATACGCGTGTCAGTTCAAGATCGATTCCAAAGTGGCGAAGAAAATCTTGCTTGTGATTGCTCAAAATATCCAAGCAACCGCCGCCAACCGTGCCCGTTCCAACCAAGCCAATCTTGACAGCCATGTATAAATCCTTTCTACGTGACGCAGAACTAGTATTTCTGGTCTTTTGGATGAGTAGTTGCATTGTATACAAAAAGCGCTCTCTAATAGGCATACCATCAGAGAGCGCATCAAACTTTGCGGTATCAGGTAGTTACGTAAGCTGAATGCTGGGCAGATAAGCTAAGTACGTAGCCGAACGTCGCCGATCGTGGTCGAACCTGATTAAACCCTACGAGAAGCTAGTCAATATCACACGCCATTAAGTCATCGTACGTTTCGCGACGAGTTACCAGGCGCGCAACACCATCTTTTACAAAGACAATGCCTGGACGAGGCTGACCGTTGTAGTTACTCGACATGGAATGACAATATGCACCGGTGCCAAATACACAAACAATATCGCCTAAATCGGGATGCTGAATAGAAGCGTCCAGCGCAACTGCATCGCCACTTTCGCAGTGCTTACCACATAGCGTAACGATTTCAGTGCGAGGTTGACCAGCTTTATTCGCGATAACGGGCTCATATTCTGCATGATAGAGCGCTGTGCGAATGTTGTCGGACATACCGCCATCAATTGCCACATACTTACGAATACCAGGAAGCGTCTTTAAGATGCCAACTGTATAGAGCGTAACGCCAGGTGTTGCTACCAAAGAACGACCAGGCTCGCAAACCAAGCGAGGCTCTTTCAGACCGTACTTTTTGCAAGCTTTCACCATTTCGGAGGTGGTAATTTCTGCAAAGTCTTCAATTGAAGAAGGCTTATCTTCTGCGGTATAGGCAATACCTAAGCCACCGCCAACATCAATTTCATCAACTTCGTAGCCATAGGTTTGCTTTACGCGATAGGCAAATTCAACGATAACATCAATCGCTTCACCGAAAGAGTGCAGAGCAAAAATCTGTGAACCGATATGCATATGAAAGCCCGCCAAGCGAACATTAGGAGCGTCCAACGCATCGCGTACACAGTTGAAAGCAAAATCTTCACGCATAGTAAAGCCAAACTTCGAATCCTCGCAGCCCGTGCGGATATATTCGTGGGTATCAGCTTCAACACCAGGCGTAATGCGCATATAAATGTCCTGCGTAACCCCTAATTCCTGAGCAATAGCAGATACGCGAGAAAGCTCGATGCGAGAATCGACTACGATACGTCCTGCGCCCGCCTCAATTGCTTCGCGCAATTCTTGAGGGGTTTTATTGTTGCCGTGCACGATAACGCGATCCATAGGAAAATTAACAGCGCGAGCCACTGCCAGTTCGCCACCGCCAGAAACATCGAGGCACATTCCATGCTGATCTGCCAAACGGCAAACTGCCTTGTTGAGAAAAGCCTTGCTGGCATAGGCGATATCAGAATTGGGATAGCGCGTCCTGAATGCATCGCGATAAGTATCCATACGATTGATAAGATCGGCCTCGTCATAAACATACAGCGCTGTGCCATATTCATGAGCAAGCTCGACCATATCGACACCACCAATAAAAAGATGGTCATCCTTAACTTCAGCAGTCATTGGCAGGCAAGCGCCCAGTTCCATAGTGGTACGATTATCCGCCTGCTTATTCACGTTTGATGCGGGAAGAGACATGTGCGTTTCCTTGCTTGTCGAATCTTTTGTTATTCGTCGCTCATGATACCGTCTGTTTAGGCTTGTAAGCAATCACTTTTAGAACAGTGCTAAGAAACGATCTAAGAGCGTTTCTTCTTCTACTGGTTCTTCTTCAGTAGCTGGCTCTTCAACCTTAATTGGATCGGTAGTCATTACGAATTGAACCAGTGTAACATTCGTATTTTTCGAACTGGTAAAACTTGCTGGTTCGAAATCGGATTTATCGTAAGTGGACATAAGTTCATCTATTTCGGCCTGCACCGCGTCAGGAATTCCCTGGGTTTCTTGAGCTAGACTCTGCGTGCCATCGGTCAAGGTGCTTGCTCCGATGGCCAACTCTCCTGTGCCACCTGCTAATTTATCCAAACCACTTGCTAATTCTTGCGCACCTGAACCTAAAGCAGCACTTCCGCCCAACAGCGAAGAAGCGCTGTCAACCGAACCTAGACCATCTGCCGCGCCATCAAGTGCTTGCGCTGCACTATGGGATGCAATCTGGGTTGCAACTGCCTCAAGCGCAGCTTCGACTTGCTGGCCCTCAGACGATTCAGAAACATTCGCTAGCGCTATCTGCCAAAGCTCTTCGTCGGTTTTTTCCTCGTTAACATCTTCGGCTTTCAGTGAAATATATTCATTGAAAAGCGCCTCAGCATAGCTCTGGAGCAATTGCTTATAGTATTGCTCTGCAGCTTCAGGATCCATGCTTGAGGTTGCTGCCACCAATTCATCAGCCTGATCGCGCAAAGCCTGCTGATATTGCTTTAGGCCTTGCGTCATTTGCGTTGCACCCGTTGCCAGCTCTACTGCTCCCGAAGCCGCCTCTTTAGTTGCAGCATCAATGCTATCTACACCACTCGCTAACTCTTGCGCTCCTGAATGAAGCTCATCGGTTCCATCAATAAGCGCGTCGAATTGCGAAACGAGGCTTTCCGTATCAGGAAAATCAAGCGCCATAGAAAAAGGAATCGCAGCAAAACTGATTCCCGCCATTTCAAAATTGGACACATCAGCGCTCAACGAAACATCGCCATCCTTATCAGGCATAACCATAAAACTTACCGTTACATCCGATCCAGAAAGTGCGATAGATCCCTGTTCGGTTTTTACATTTTTCGCCACGTCCATGGGAAGCGTGCAGGTAATTTGCAAAAGATAATTTTCGAAATAGCACGAATCAACAGAGCTGTTTTGAGAAGTTATTATATTCAACTCAAAAGAGCCACTTTTACCTGCCAACTCATCAGGAGAAACTTCTTGTCCGTCCAAGGAATACTTCATCGAAATGTTCCAAGGAATCTGAGCATTCGACGTTGTGCCCTGATAAGAAAACTCCCCTTCTGGCATGGTGAGCACTACCGAGTCGGAAAACTGAGTAAGTTTAGACGTGTCCGTCAAATTAACAACTTGCTCATATTCGCCAAAATCCTGAATTGTTTTACCCGCTACATCAGCACTGCCATCAAATACGTTTACTACATAAATACTCTCAGTAGCACCAGTGTTTTCAAGGGTCGCATATACCACTTCTTTCTTTTCGGCAGATCCCGAAATATCCGCTACCGCTGCACTTCCTGCATTCCCACTAGCTTGTTCTTGCAAAGCATCAGTATTTTGACTTGCTTCTTCAGCATTAAGCATTACTGGTACCGCCGTAACGGGAACCGCCAATACCACAAGCACCAAGGCAGCAACAAACATTTGAGCAAAACGTTTATTGAATGGCAAAGACCACACCGCATCCCTTTTGCTCTTTGGACGAGCATGACGTGCATGCTTTGGACTATGTCTGAAATTCGAGTAGCGCATACCTTTCTACTCCTTATTCGAAATTGAAGTATCTGAAGTTACCGCAACAGCACTGCGGTCAGATCCGCCATGATAAAAACGTGCCTTCCAGGTAGTTTTTTCCACCACCTTATCAAGCAGCATAAACAAAATAGGAAGAAGCAAAAACGTGTTGAGCGCAGCAATGAAAGCACCGCGCCCGATCAGCGTACCCAATCCCGCCATAACACCGTTGCTCGAAATAATACCAATAAAGGCACCGCACACGGTAAGAATGGTTGCTGAAGTAAGAATAGTGATAGCGGAATAGGAAATTGCTGAAAGCATAGCGGGACGTTTTTCCATTTCGGCACGCCTATCCAAATACGCACGCGACAAAATGATAGTGTAGTCCACCGTAGCACCCAGCATAATGGCGCTAATTATCAAGTAGCCAATGTACTGAATAGTCTCACCCGTAAAGTATGGAATGGCCAAATTAATCCAAATTGATATCTCGATAGTCAAAAGAAGCATCAAAGGAATGCTTAAGCTGCGGAACATCAAAAGTAGCACTAAACCAATTGCCACCACCGAAGCAATAAAGATGCGCATGGAGTCGTCATTGACGATAAGCGACATGTCATAGGAGGTAACTGACGATCCTACCAAATAGTTTTCATCAGGGTAGAATTCATCACCTATATCACGTAACGTTTGTACCAAAGCGAATGCTTCTTCACTTTCTCCACCAACCGACGTGGAAACAACAATGCGCGAATAGCCACCTGAAATCAGCTGAGATAAATCGCTTTCAGGAACAAAAGCACTTGGAATATTGGCAGAAACGACCGTCACATACGAGGTAACCGCCACTACATCTTCCAATCCCTCAATTTGTTTTACCATCTGAAGTTCGCGCCCTAAATCACCTTCGGGCACCAACATAACCCACTGCTCATTCGAGCCAAAGGTTTCATCAATAGCGTTCGTTTCTTCATACAATTCAGAACCTGGCTCCACAAAACCGCTTGCACCATACACAAAATTCGGCTGTTTTTGCCCTAAATAAGCTGGCACGGTAACGAGCGCGATAATAATGGTAAAGGGCACTGCCAAACGCATGCACACTCGTGCAAAGCCATCAAAAGAGGGCAAGAATTTTCGATGCGCGGTTTTAGCAAGCAGCTTTTCGCTTGAAAGTACCAAAATAGGCAGCAAAAAGAGCACGCACAAGAAACTGAAGACGATACCTTTTGCAAGAACCACGCCCATATCGGCGCCAATAAGAAATGCCATCACGCACAACGAAAGAAAACCAAAAAAGGTTGTTGCCGCCGAAGAGGCAATAACCGCAGCAGCCTTATGCATAGCTGCAACCGCCGCATCGTAGGAACTCAGCCCTTCTGCCCTGTAACTACGGAACGCATGCAGCATTACGATGCCGTAGTCCATAGAAACGGCAAGCTGCAATACTGCCGCACACATCTGAGTGATAAAAGATATTTCTCCAAAGATAATGTTGGTACCCAAGTTGTACACAATAGAGATACCAATAACCGAAAGGAAAAGCACAGGCTCAAACCACGCTTCGCTCGTAAGAAGCAGCAAACCAAGGATGACAAACACTGCCATAACCAAAATGAGTTGGATTTCAAAATCCGATGAGCCTTGAGCAACAGCGGAATTAATCGCCTCGCCCGACATGGACACTTCAGACGCACCTACCGATGCCGCTTCATCGCGAATTACATCCATAGTGTCAGTTGCAAGAGAGGTATCGAGGGCAACCTGATAAAGATAAGAATCATCTACCTTGAAAGCAGAAACCGCATCAGGATCATATGTCTCGAGTGGCATGGAAATATCGCAGGTAGCTCCAAGCCACATTACGTCTTCAACGCCTTTTGTTTCTTCTATTTTATTTGCCAGTTCTTGCGCTTCTGTAAGAGAAAGCCCTTCAACCATGATGTTTGAATTGGGCGTAGGCGCATCGAAAGCTTCTTCCATAACGCGCAAAGAAACAGTCGACTTAGAATCTTCTGGCAAATAATCAGAAAACTGGTAATTGATTTTTACACCAGGAATACAAGCAACACTGAATACAAAAAAGAGCACAGCAAATACTATAACCACCCGTCGATGGTTTAGCGCTCCGCGAAATAACTTGTCAGCAAAAGCATGCACGCTTGCGACCTATCCGATATTATTCGATCAAATACTTATCCTTATTGTAAAGGAGTATTAATGCTGTCTATAACGATTTTTGCCGTGGGAAAATTAAAGGAATCGTTTTGGAAAGAGGCCTGCGCTGAATATCTCAAGCGTCTAAGTGCCTATGCAAAAGTATCCGTGCGCGAACTGCCTGATTCAAATAAAGAAAAAGAAGCAGAGGCTCTTTTAAGCAACCTACCCGAACACACTCCTATTCTTTTGCTGGACATCAAAGGAAAGGAAACCTCAAGCGAATCTCTCGCAACAAAGATCGATACCTATGCCTTATCAGGAGAATCACAACTTGCTTTTATTATTGGTGGCAGCGATGGTGTAACCGCCGAAGTAAAACAGCGCGCAACCGAGCGCATAAGCTTTGGCCCCATCACTCTGCCGCACAATTTGGCACGTGTGGTATTACTCGAACAACTATATCGAGCTTTCAAAATATCTCGCGGGGAGCCCTATCACAAATAGCTGCATTACAAGGTTGGATGCGTTACCAACCAAGCTTGCGCCTACGATAGTTATTCGTCTTTTGCCCAGTCAAACGAATAGCGCACTGCCTTGTTCCAACCCTTGATCTTTTCCTGACGCTTTACTTCTTCAATAGCAGGCTCAAACGTTTGATCTACTGCCCAGTTTTCTTCGACTTCCTCGCGGCTTTCCCAGTAACCTACCGCCAATCCAGCCAGATAAGCGGCACCCATCGCTGTAGTTTCAATACACTGGGGTCTCTTTACTGGGGCACCAATAATATCTGCCTGAGTTTGCATCAAAAAGTTATTAGCACTAGCTCCACCATCTACACGAAGCGAAGTAAGAGCAATACCAGAATCTGCCTCCATAGCACCTAGAACATCATTTACCTGGTAGGCAATTGATTCTAAGGTCGCTCTAATAATGTGATATTTATTGACCCCGCGCGTAATACCTACAATAGTCCCTCTTGCATAAGAATCCCAATGAGGGGCGCCTAAGCCAGTAAAGGCAGGAACAACATAACAACCATTCGTATCTTCAACTTTTCCAGCCATGTATTCTGAATCTGCCACAGAATCTATGAGGCGCATTTCATCTCGCAACCACTGGATAGCAGCGCCTGCCACAAAGATTGATCCTTCGAGCGCATATTCAACTTTGCCATCAAGACCCCACGCAATGGTGGTTACCAATCCATTTTTAGAAAAGACAGGCGTATCCCCCGTATTCATAAGTAAGAAGCAGCCTGTTCCATACGTATTTTTAGCCGCACCAGGATGGAAGCATGCCTGGCCGAAAAGTGCAGACTGCTGATCTCCCGCAGCGCCCGCAATAGGAATGTGACCACCAAAATAAGAGGTTGCCGTTTGGCCATATACACAGCTTGAAGGCATAGGCTTAGGCAGCATGGCTTTAGGGACATCTAAGAGATCGAGAATCTCCTGATCCCACTCCAACGTATTGATGTTAAAAAGCATGGTACGAGACGCATTGGAATAATCCGTTACATGCACATGCCCCTTGGTTAACTTCCAAATAAGCCACGTTTCTACCGTACCAAACAGCAGCTCGCCTTTTTCTGCCTTCTCCCGAGCACCTTCCACATGATCTAAAATCCAACGGATTTTGGTACCAGAAAAATACGCGTCAATAATTAGGCCCGTCTTTTCTCTGATCATGTCGGTATGCCCTTGGGCCTTTAGTTGATCACAGAATTCCGCTGTCCTTCGACACTGCCACACAATAGCGGGGCATACAGGCTCGCCCGTTTTCTTGTCCCACACAACAGTTGTTTCTCTTTGATTCGTAATACCAATTGCTGCAATATCTTCAGCCGATGCCCCTATCTTAGACATTGCCTCTACCGCAACACCAAGTTGCGTAGACCAAATCTCATCAGCGTCATGCTCTACCCAACCAGGCTTTGGGAAATACTGGGTAAACTCTTTTTGGGCAATACTTACGACCTTGCCTTCTTTGTTAAACAAAATACAACGGTTGCTGGTAGTTCCCGCATCCAACGCCATTACATATTTGCCCATGTTTACTCCTTGTATTCTCCCCTTACGTTGTAAGTATTTTACGCCTAAAGAAAATCTTAAATAATGGTAAAAAAGCGACATGCACCTCAACTGAAATGCATGTCGCTTAAAACACCTTGAACCTTAACGGTTACTATGTTGCTTTAAGACCAGTCGGAACCAATAACTACCAAGAAATCACCCGAGAAAGCGTAGGTACCATCGTTTTGTTTGGTCTGTCCGACACCTAACAAGCTCGCAATCTTTTCAGCTTGATCCGCCTGCGATGAATCTTCGTACACAATGATGGTTTGCGAATAGTTGAAATCATCCGCATTGCCCGTTTCGATAACAGCACCATCAGGAGAAAGTTTAGCTGCAGCTTGATCCGCGCATCCTGCAATGCCACAACCATTCTTTACAGAAATGTGCACCCCAGAAAGCGAAGCATTATTAGATGAGCTACCAGAATTGGTTGAGCCCGCAGTGTCGTCCGTATTACCAGATCCGCCACCACCAGCTGATGACATAACAGCACCAGAAGCTTCATCGATCTGGGTTTCTTCCGTAGGAGACAGACCCTGCTTTACGCGGTCCATCATTACTTGCCATTCTTCTTCGTTAAGAACTTCCCACCAAATGTCATTCTCGTAAACCGAAGTGGTAGGTACTGCAGCGGTATAAACATTGTTTTCTACGTCGATACCCATCATGGACTGAGCAAGACCAACCAAGCCTGTAACGCTATAGTCCGTGGTGACATATTCTGCCAGCGTGCTTACCGTATTCGTAATGGTAGCCACATCGGAATTCATTACCTTCTTCATGATGGCGGAAAGAACCAAGCGCTGGTTGGCAGCTCGAATGGAGTCGCCGTCGCCAATATCGTCATACGTATGACGGCTACGGCAAAGAATCAATGCCTGTTCGCCATTGAGTGTCTGTTGACCTGCGGAAACATGACCGCCCGCCTTGTCGTCGTTAATTTCCATAGGAACGTTAACATCGACACCGCCCAAGGCGTCAACAACAGCCTTAAAGCCGTCAAAATCGATTTCTGCATAATGGCTGATAGGAACGCCCGCTAATTCGGATACCGTATCAACCGCCATAGAAGCGCCACCGAACGCATAGGCTGCGTTAATTTTCTGTTCGCCGTAGCCTTCTATATAAACCCTGGTGTCACGCGGAATAGAAACAAGCGTTACTTCTTTTTCCTGCGGGTCTATGCGCGCCAAAATCATGGAGTCGGTTCTGTATGTTCCACCGAAGGTGCCCGAAGCTTCACGATCTTCTGATTTATCTGCACCAATCAAGAGCATATAGAACGGATCAGATGGAGAGTCGGTAACAGCAAGCGAATTTAAAAGATCAGAATCCAGATCATCGCGCAAAGAGCTATCGACCTGGCTGATATACGCCCATGCCGCACCAATGCCGCCAAGGATTAAGACGCAAACAACAGCAAGCGAAACAAACAAGATACGCTTGCGCTTGCTCTTCTTCTTGCGCTCATGCTGCTGACGAACAAATTCACGACTTTGCGCATTTTGAGCATAACGTCGATTTGCACCAGCAGGGGTTACAGGAACATAGTTGTTCTGAGCGCCATTTGAACGATGAGTGGAAGAGCCATAGTTACTTGCACTATAGGCATTCACGCCTGAAGCATTTCTACGCGATGTGCGAGAAGTGCTTTGATGTCCATACGAAGAACGGTCGAACGATTCAGCACTCTGCTTTCGTAAAGCACGAGAACCAGAAGCGACACGTCGACGATCTGCATGAGGACGCTCCGCGCCATTACGGGTACGAGCGGAACGCTTTGATGGTTTGTTATTTGAAGCAAACATGCAATCAATAATGCAAATAATTTATGCGGAACGCAAATAAATTCGGCAAAAATCATATATTGCACGGAAATCGGATATTTTTTGCGCAACTTTTGCATGCTTTCGCCACAAATTGAGGGCTTCTAATATTTATTTAACATTCTCTCGTAATAAAGCTGAAGCCAACTCGAAGCTTAAACGCGAACTATGACACCCCTAAGCGTTGTGCCATATATGCATTTGCTGCCTTTTCCACCGAATCATCCAAAGAAGCCAACTCCATAGGTGCATCCAATCCCAGTTTGCGCTGCAGCGCTACCGCAATTAAATGGTCGGCAATTTCTGGATTCTTACCAAGAAGAGGGCCATGCAAATACGTTCCGATGCAATTGCGGTACAGCACGCCATCTGCTCCAGAGGTGTCGTCATTGCCATGACCCACCTGGGAAACAACCTTACCAAACGGCTCTACCCCAACTCCAAGCTTCGTACGACCCGCATGATTTTCATAACCAACTACAGGCAGTTTGGCTAAAGAAGAAGATAGTACGATGTTGTCGATAAGGCGATCAAAGCCCGTGCCAGCACGCAGTGTTTCTGTATCAATAATTGACAGACCCTCTACCTCTTCATTGCCCATCAACCAACGATGACCCAAAATCTGATAACCACCACAAATAGCAAGAAGCGCGCCATCGTTTTCAATGTATGAACGAAGGTCTTCTTTCATGGCAAACAGAACCTCAGATGCAAGTTTTTGCTCTCGGTCAGGCCCGCCACCAAGCATAACAATATCTGCCTGATCTAAATTTGCCTCTTCACCATAGTGCACCGCTTGCACTTCAACAGGAATTCCACGCCACGCACAACGCTGTGCCAAAACGCGCACGTTTCCACCGTCTCCGTACAAATTAAGCAAATCAGGGAATAAGTGCACGATGCGCAAAGGATTGTTTGCAAGCACTTCAACCCCTTCTTGCTGAACGACTGCGTGCTTTTTGCGCTCAGGTTCGTTGGTGCCCTGTACTACTTGATCAACTTCCGTTTTATCAGCACGCGACATCAGCGAATCACGTACCGCAGGAAGAGATGTGTAGTTCGCAATGGCGTACATCTTCCAATCGGCAGGCATAGCCAGTGCTTCGTCCACCATTTCATCTACATTATTAATAGTGCGCGCCTCAATGCCAGCATAGCGAAGACGCAGCTGCAAATCGTTTTTGCGAATGCCACCTGCATACACTATGACGTCTTCTTGTTCTGCAAGCTCTTCGAAGTCGCAATCCCAAATCCAAGAAATGTCATGACCATCCGCTTCATTGTCGTTAATGAAAAACGCAGCAACCTTCTTGCCTTCTGCCTGCGTAATAAGCTTCATATTCTGATTAAAGCCTGTGGGATTTTTCGCCAAGTTCAACAAGACTGGTCTGCCCTGAATAGTGAGTGACTGCAAGCGTCCATTTTGAGGATCAAACAAATCAACTGCCTGCTGAAATACCTCATCACTTACACCTGCGCAATGCGATGCCAACCACGCAGCCATCACGTTGTAGATCATATACACACCCGCGCGCTGCGCATGAAGAGAAACACTTGATCCTGTAGCACGTTCCTCGACATCAAAAGTGATGTCGTTTCCGAAAACAGCATGTTTTGCTGCAAAATCCAATTCGGGGCGCTTGAATCCGCAATTCGGACAAGAATAGGTGCCCAGCTGACCATACTGACGATACTCATAGGTAAACATCGCCGAACAGCGCTGGCACATCTGAGCATCGCTGACCACATTTTGCTGCTGATGTAAATCTTCGCCAACACCAAAGGCAATTGCCTTATTGGGAACGCGAAGCGCAACCATGGCACACAGAGGATCATCAGCGTTATACAAAAGTACCGTATCGGGCGATTCGGTAAGCGCCTGAACAATGGCATCCTGAACACGATCAATTTCACCACAGCGATCCAGCTGATCACGGAACAAATTCAAAAGCAGAACATAGCTTGCCTGCACCTGAGGCAAAGTATGCGCAAGCCATAATTCGTCCGATTCAAACACACCCCACTGAGCGCCTTTGGACTGAAGAAGCGTAGTTGCAACGCCATAGGCAAGATTCGCTCCAGTTCTATTGCAAGCAACGGTTTTGCCCTGACGTTCCAAGGCATCAGCGATCATATTAGTAATGGTGGTCTTACCGTTCGTTCCTACTACCACAATGGAACCTTCGGTAATTTTACCCATAGATTCAGCAATAATCTGAGGGTCAAGCTTTAGGGCAATCTTGCCAGGCATGTTTGCCGCAGGACGTTTCGCCACATGACGCAAACCCCAGGTACTTACCGAACTAGCCGAACGAGCTAATAGTTTTCGTATGCTCATAGCATCCCTCTCTGAATATAGTTATCAGGCAAATAATACGGCACCTGGGTGCTACTTCGCCATAACGCATCAAAAACGCGCAATCGGAAAGTGTAGGACAGGAGTCAGAATATACCTGATGCGAATGTCCGAGATGTGAATCAGAATGCACGCGATACGCAATCGGAATGCGCTCAATACATACTATCAGCGTCGCCATCCGTCGTAATAAATTCACCCAAATCTAATAATTTGTCCGAATAAACTACACCTGTTCTCTTGCAAAAAGACCGTGCCAAAAAGGCCTTCGCAAGAAACTTCAACACCTTAAATAATATGTCTAAATTATAGGTTCTATCCATAAAGTCTATAGGCTGTGCCTTTAGTTTGAACCCGTACTTTCTATAAGAGTAAATCTGCCTAATCCATCGATTCGCGCTATACTTTCATCGAATACGTCGAGGGGTTTTGATACGTGTTCAGGAGTGAGGGGGAATGATCCCGAGGGGGAAATTCCAAAAGTTGACAAGCATGCCCCTGCGTTCTTGTCGTATGAAGTGAGGATTTATGATTACCGATCTAAAAGTGAACGAACAGAACAAAAAGGAGTATTACGAAAAGGGCTACTGGACCGAACAAACCCTGTTCGATGTTTGGTCAGACCGCGTATCTAAGTTTCCTGACAATGAATATGTTAGCGACAACTTAGGCGTTCGTTTCACCTATGCGGAAATTGATGACAAAGCTGGCCGCCTTGCCGCTTGGCTCAAAAGCGTCGGGGTACAAAATGGCGACGTGGTAAGTTTCCAGATGCCACCTTGGTCAGAGTTTTGCATCCTGTATGTTGCCTGTTTAAAAGTAGGCGCTGTATGCCACCCACTTCCCGTTACCTTCAACGGCGAAGACTTGGTTTACTCCATGAACTTGGTTGAATCTAAGGCTTTCATCTGCCCCACCTTCCACCACAAGACTAACTTCGAAGATCAGTTCCTTTCCGTCAAGGACGAAATCACCAGCTTACTCGACGGTGCATTCTGCGTTCACGATAAAACTGTAGAATCTCATGGCACTATTACCCTGAATCAGATTTTTGAAACGGTTGAACCTTTAACTGAGGCACCAGAAAGCGATTCAGACGAAATCGTTTTGATTCTTTCTACCTCAGGCACCACAGGTCGTCCTAAGGCAGTATTGATTTCTCACAACGCACTTATCTTCTCTGAGAAAACCTTTATTAAGTCTTTGCACTTAACGCGCGAAGATGTCATGTTCATGCCAGCACCACTCAATCATGCAACAGGCTTTAATCATGGCCTGATTACCCCACTTCTGCTGGGTGCTCGCGTTGTTTTGCAGCAGGAATTCCATCCTGAAGAATCCATTGAGATCATGAACAAAGAAGGCGTTACCTGGTCTATGGGCGCAACACCTTTCATTTATGACATGCTCAATGTTGCAGAAAAGAAGGGCCTTTCCTTCGATACCTTAAAGCTTTATGTTTGCGGCGGCGCTCCTGTTCCTGGCACCATGGTTCATCGTGCCGACAAGCACGGATTGAAGCTGTGCGAATGCTATGGCTCCACCGAAAGCTGCCCCCATCTTTTGGTTCCACCAGAGGATTGCCTGGAATGGAACGGCAACTGGTCTGGTATTGCCTGCGAAGGCATTGAAGTTAAGGTTGTTGACGAAAAAGGCAACGAAGTTCCTTACGGCACTCAAGGTGAAGAAATTTCCCGCGGCCCTCATATGTTTAGCGGCTATCTGAAGAATCCCGAAGCTACTGCAAAGGATTTAAGCGATGATGGTTGGTTCTATTCTGGCGACCTTTGCATCCAGGACGAACAGGGTCGCGTAAAGATCAATGGCCGCAAGAAGGAAATCCTTATTCGTGGCGGTATCAACATCTCTGCTAACGAAGTAGATAACAACTTGGACGGCTGCCCAGGTGTTGGCTCACACGCTACTATCGGTTTACCAGACGATCGTTTAGGCGAGCGTATTTGCACCTTTATTGTTCAAAAGGGCGATGTGGTTCCAACACTTGATTCGATTGCAGAATATCTGGACTCCATTGGCGTTGCAAAACGTCTTCGTCCTGAACATATCGAGTTCATTGACGAAATTCCAATGACCGAATCTGGCAAGGTTAAGCGTCATCAATTGGCAGATGAGCTTGATCGTCGCTTGAAAGAGCGCGCAGAAAAGGGCGAATAAGACAGGATTGAGCTTAGCAGCCGATTGGTAGCAGGCAAGCCAGCAGAAGCCAAACCGCGCCAAATTGCTCGTAGCCAAGCCACTAACAATCAAGCCGCTTTCACAATTCAAATATACTTACCGCATCGTAAGCCCGACCACGTGTCGGGCTTACTTTTTTTATCGCCTTTCATCCCTTTGAAGAATTGGCACTTCTTTTCAACCTATCTTTTGTACTTACTTTTAAGTTAGCTATCTGCATTTTTCTTGAAATTACTTCGCCGTTCAAAGTATTTTTTGACACACGACACAATTTTGCACTATTTGATGAAAAACCTACCTTTACAATCTTTCGCGCTTGAACTTGCAGATGACTTGCATATTTCAGAGAAAAGATTGTCCCTTGTGATGAAGAAAGGAGTAGCCCATGACCGCAGTCGATAAACGCGTTGGTTTGCTCAATCGCGTTCTTGCGGCACACGAGGCATACTACGACATCAGACGGGACTATCTCTTTGAAGGAAAGCGATTTCCTGCATTTGCAGAATTTCACACCTATGGCGAAAAATACGTTTTAACAAAGCGTGCCAAACTGTGGGAAGTAAATACCCACGACTTCATGTTCTTTGAAATGGTTGACGAGCTTGATGAAACGCATCTTTTAGATGCCGTAAATTTCATGACCACCAAAGCTATACGCAAAGTGGACCCCTCGCCTAATCACATGTCATCTGCCCTTACGTTGGTCATTATTGCCAATCGATGCACCGACGAAGCGTTTAAGCGCGTTAGGTCAATTCGATTCCGTAAAAACTTTTGGTTAGGTTTTCGCGGTTGGACAGATCTGCGCTTAGCGGTAGTGGATCTTTCACGCAAACCTGGAACAGAAATTGAAACTAACGCAGCTGGCAAACAGCTCAAAGAGGCGCTTGTCAGCAATCTTGCATTGGCGCAGTAGAGGCACACGACAAGAAAGGCTGATAAAACATGAACGCAATGCTTGTTTTACTCGGCGGCCTCATTGTTTTGATTGTAGGCTACGTATGCTATGGTGGCTGGCTTGCAAAACAATGGGGAGTTGACCCCAAACGACCTACTCCTGCGCAAGAACTTGAAGACGGTATCGACTACGTTCCGTCCAAGCCTTACGTATTGTTAGGTCACCATTTTTCATCCATCGCTGGCGCTGGCCCCATCAATGGTCCTATCCAGGCAGCAGTATTTGGCTGGGTACCTGTACTTTTGTGGGTTCTTATTGGTGGCATTTTCTTTGGAGCTATGCACGACTTTGGTGCATTGTTCGCATCACTACGTCATAAAGGACAGAGTATCGCAGCAGTTATCGCAGAAAATATCGATAACACCGCTAAGCGCATTTTCTGTATTTTTGCATACCTTACCCTGCTTCTTGTTGTTGCAGCATTCGCATCAATCGTTGCTAACACCTTTGCAGTAGGTCTTGCTAATGCAACGGATGCATCTAATTTAGCAAACCAGCGCACCGCTATGATTTCTATGCTCTTCATCGTAGCCGCTGTAATTTATGGTCTTGCTACCCGTGGCCGCAACATACCCGCAGTAGCTAATATCGGTATCGCTATTTTGATCATTGTGGTTTTGGTAGCAGTAGGTTATAACTTCCCCTACATTTCTCTTGACTACACCACATGGATGATTTTGCTTGGCGTTTACATCATGGTTGCTGCAATTGCCCCTGTATGGATTCTGCTTCAACCTCGCGATTATCTCAGCTCTTTCTTGCTGTATGGCATGATTATTCTTTCCATCATTGGTATCGTAGGCGCAAGCTTGACTGGCAACGCGTCCAACCTTGATATCCCTGCATTTACGGGATTCTTTGCAAGCAATGCCGCAGTTGATGCTGCAGGAAACCCCATTATTAACCCAGAAACAGGCGCTGCGGTAACTAATCTTTCCGCTGCTTCTGGCTTCTTGTTCCCTGCACTGTTTATCACTATTGCTTGTGGTGCTATTTCTGGCTTCCACAGCTTGGTTGCTTCTGGCACCACTTCTAAGCAGTTGGAAAAAGAATCTCACGCTCAGCCAATCGCTTATGGCGGTATGCTGATCGAATGCTTGCTCGCCATTATTTCTCTGTGCGCAGTAGGTTTCGTATGGCAGGCGTACTGTGCAGGCGACTATGCTTCCCCAACCGCTGTATTTGCAGGCGGCTTATCTCAGATGCTCGCTTGCATCCCTGGTCTTGAAAGCGTTGAGAGCATTGCCTACACTCTGCTCATTTTGGCAGTATCGGCATTCTGTCTGACCTCTCTCGACACCGCTACACGTCTTGCACGCTATATGTTCCAGGAACTCTGGATTCCAGTAGGTGAAACCATGGAAAGCGTAACGGGCGCTCGTAAGTTCTTCTCAAATCCTTACATTGCAACGCTGATCACTGTTGTTATCGGTATCGTTTTAGGTATGACAGGTTATACCATCATTTGGCCTTTGTTCGGTGCTGCAAACCAGCTGCTTGCAGCATTGGCTTTGCTTGCTGTTTGCGCATGGCTTGGCAACGCTGGCAAGAACAACAAGATGTTCTACATCCCTATGGTGTTCATGCTTGTTGTAACCCTAACCTCCCTGGTTCAGACGCTCTATGCTAAGGGACTGGTACTTATGGCAGGTTCAGGCGATTTGTTCAGCGCTGCTGTTCAGGCAATTCTTGCAGCTATTCTGTTTGTTCTGGCTATCGTTTTGGCAGTTAAGGGCGCTAAGACAATCTTCGGCAAGAAGAAGCCTCAAGAAGCTTAAGTTAGAGGGTCTGTTTCGAGCTTGAGGTGTTCGTTTCGATTTCGAATGATCGTTTCGGATTCGAATGCATGTTCCGAACTTGAAAGTTCGACCCAAACTCAAACAACAAACATCCTGCGAAGTGGTTCCCTTGGGAGCCACTTCTTTTTTTGCTTCAATACTCCTGCCTTCAGTACTTTTACCCTCAGAACTCCTTGCCTAGCGATTTACAATAAGAACAACCAAAAGGTTTGAATATCTTGAAAATCGGCATTTTATAGAATTTGTAACCTAGGGATTAATGGGGAAAGGGGATCTTTATGGCTTACGAAACAATTCTGACTGAGGAACGTGACGGTGTTCTTCTTATCACGTTTAATCGACCCAAAGCACGCAACGCCATGAGCTCTCTGATGATGGAAGAGTTCTCCAGCGAGCTTGAACGCTGGGACAACGATCCAACACAGCGTTGCTGCATTATCACCAATGCAGGTACTTGTTTTTGCGCAGGTGCTGACTTAAAAGAGCTCGCTGCGGGCACCTACCACTTACCTGAAGGTAAGGAAAATTGGGGGCTTCTAGGCATGTCAAAGCATCGCTTTAAGAAGCCGCTTATTGCAGCAGTAAATGGCGTTTGCGTTGGCGGCGGACTTGGATTGGTGCTTGCTTGTGATATTGCTATTGCGAGCAGTCATTCGGTATTCGGATTGCCCGAAGCACGCCACGGTCGTGCATCCACTGGCGATGGCGCTATCCTTCGTTTGATGCAGCAAATTCCTCAGAAGTATGCTGCCGAACTTATCCTTGTTGGCGATAATATCGATGCCGAAAAAGCCTACGAATGGGGACTGGTCAGCCGCGTTGTTGACGAAGAGGAATTGCTTCCTACGGCATTCAAGCTAGCTGAAGGCATCGTAAAGAGTGCGCCTCTTGCAATCGAGTATTCTAAGGCAGCCATGAAAGAAGCAGCTGCTTGTGACGATGAATTTCCTGGTGCTGGCTGGGGTATTATGGATTACTATCAAGAACTCGTTAACGCCACCGAAGATTCTCTTGAAGGCCCGAAGGCATTCGCCGAAAAGCGCGAGCCACAATGGAAAGGATGCTAAGTGAGCGCCGAAAACGAAACAATTAATGAAAACCCATCTAGCCTTGAAACTGAACGCTCCGCATATTCTTCAGAGCAAACTACGACTGAAGGCCCCACTTGGAATCCTTCCGAGTCTACCGAGATGCCTGTTTCCTGCCCCAACTGCGGGCAGGAAACTTCTTTCGAAATTTGGACCGTACTTAATGCGCAGGACAATCCCGAAAAAGCAGCTAGCCTAGCCGCAGGAACTCTTACTGATTTCACCTGCCCTCACTGCGGATTCCGTACGATTTTGGACCATCCTTGCATGTTCATCGATCCCAATCATAAGCTTATGGTGTACAACGTTTGCGGTGATCCCGAAATGACACAACAGGCCGAAGAAACCTTCGCGGCGCTTCCTTCTATTGATGAGGTAATGAATTCTGCTGAATTTCGTATGGTTGATAGCATGCAAGAACTTTCGGACAAAGCAGCTATTTTTGCAGCTGGATATGACGATAGAATCATAGAAATGCTCAAACTGAGCGTGCTTGGATACGCGCAACATCAAAATCGCATTGCTGAAGATACCCCTTGCATGGTGTCCTTCATTGAATCAAACGACGAAAGAATCACGTTCCATATTCAGACAGAAACCGAAGGGTTTACAAGCTCAATGTCTGCGGAGTCGTACGAAGTTTTCGCGAAAGCCTTAGAGTCGTTTGACAAAGATGCCCTCGCACAAATTACGAAAGTGGATGCTGGCAGATCAGCTTACGTAGTTGACTTAGAGTGGGCCTATTACGTTCTTGATGCCATATCTGATTAGGAGTAATGCCTATTTCGCCTATTTACTTACAACTATAAAGGCGGTTTGCACGTCGCTCTAATGCGCAGCAGTACAAACCGCCTTTGTTTTGCCGTTTTGGATAGCGCTTAGTGGAATTTTAGTGCTAGCGCCATGAATCGACAGCGCTCGCGCGCCTATGTCACTAGGCACGCGCAGCAGCTTCTTCGGCAGCACGAGCTGCTGCTAATTCGGCCGCCTCTTCAGCATTAGCAGGATACAAGCCATAGCTTGGCTGCAAAACGCTTTCGGGCATTGGCTCGCCCGCATAACAACGCACCGAGCCATCAGCATCAAACGCGTCGATATCTGTATCCGAATAACCTAACTCTTCCAAAACCTCACGCGTATCATAGCCAACAGGACGAGAACGATACAGTACAGGGTCACCCATACTTGCCAAACGAACAGGCGCCGTTGTAATGGTATAGGAATGATCTTCCCCATAACCTTGATCTTCGTAATACACGCGACGGAGCTGATCGTTGTCGAAAGCTTCCTTGTCCTGTAAAACATCTTCTACCGTGCGGCACTTTTCGCACGCAAGCTCCTGCTCCATCAAAAACGGCTCCCACTCTGCCCAGGTCTTGGTCTTGAAGATTGCCTCCATTGCTGCAATAACTTCAACATTCTTACCATTTTGAGCAAGTGCCTCCAAGCTGGTATAGGACTCGTCTTCCCAATATTTAGGATCCATGCCAATAGCTTCGAATACCTTGCGGTGGAATTTATTGTAGTTACCGAAGCACATTACGAACCACACGCCATCGGAAGTAACGTAACTGTTGTTGGTTGGACACGGAGCTTCAGCACGATTTTTTGGATGCTGCTGACCTTGCTGTTGTGCACAGATAGCGCTCATCATGCCCCAGTTAGAAACGTGATACAAGCTGGTTACCACTTTATCGCCCACGCCCGTACGCTGCGCATTCCACAGCGCTGCCAAAATACCGACTGCCAAAGCGTTAGACGAATTCCAATCGCCGAAAGCAACAGGTGAATTGCCTACCTCAAAATGCTCGCCCGCATTAGGGAAGCTCATTGTTACACCACCGCGCGCAGAATAGGTAATGGCATCATAACCTTGCTCGTCTGCCATTTCTCCTCGTTCGCCATAGCCGCGAAGCTGTGCCCAAACAAGGCGAGGAAATTTCTTATGCAGCGTTTCGTAATCGAGCCCCATACGCTTTAGTGCAGGCGTGCGATTACTAGTAATAAAAACATCGGCTTCGGAGAGCAACTTCAGCATAGCCTCCATACCTTTTTCTGTTTTGAGATTAAGCGAAACCCACTTGCGATTAAATCCGCCGCAGTCAAAAGCCGCATCATCAATATCAGTTTTAAATTTCATACCCCAAGAAACACCTTGAGTGCGCTGATCGTCGCCTATTTCGCGCTCGATTTTGTATACGGTAGCCCCTAATTCAGCTAGAAGACGAGCGCATCCTGGTGCTGCTGCAAAAATAGTAAGATCGACAACCTTTAGTCCTTGCAATCCACCCATAGTTTCCCTCTCCCTCTGAGCGTGATCCCCTTATTTCTTTATGCCTTAATAGTACGAGTACTAACTCTTTGGTTGCACGCTTTTCTTCCAAGCGGAGTGTTTTAATTGTCCTGCGCCGCAAGATACACCAGCTGTGCCTCAATACTGCGAAGCGATGCCCAACGAAGCGATTCGTCCACACCTTCATACACTGCGTCAAAAAGAGCATCAGCATCACGCGAAACACCAGAGGCAAGTGCCTCTTTAACCTGATCAAGCCTTTCAAGGCGATGTTCACGCGTAGCTTCTAACGCACGCATGGGATCAGTCACAGGATATCCGTGTCCAGGACAGAAAATGCGCACCTTACCCAACTTAACTAGATCCTCAAGCAAATCAAGCGATGCCAAATAGTCGCCCAAATGCCCATCAGGATAAAATACCACCGTAGGTCCATGGCGAAAAACAACATCACCTACGAACATGAGCTGCTCTTCGGAAAGAAGAAGACCCATCGAATCGCTTGAATGACCAGGTAATTTATACACTTCGAATATCGGAGCACCCTCGAATGGATACAAAAGACCTTCCTGAAGCAGATGGTCTACCTTAAAAGGTCCGCAAGGAGCATCCGCTCCCATTTCCTCTTTTGGGCCATAAATAGGAGCGCCTGTCTTGTCGGCAAGTTCACGAGCGCCTGCCGTATGGTCATGGTGATCGTGTGTCAGGAAAATGGCGCCGACTTTTACTCCCATTTCTGCACAGGTATCTAAGATACACTGCGTTTGATCGCCTTCAGGAGATGGATCGATCACGATAGCTTGCGTGTCTTCACCCTGCACTTTTTCAGGATTAGCGACGATCCAAGTATTCGTGCCCACATAGGTCATGGGGCTGGGGTTATCCGCGCGAAGGCACGTTACCAAATTACTAACCCGACCACCTTGCCAAGGAGTTTCATCCACGATAAAAGTAGCGTCCTGTGCCGAGGCTTCCTCTTCGTCGAACTCTCCCGAAACAATAGCTTTTAGGCGATCGGCGACGGAGTTTTCAGAAGCGTTATTCAAATTCATCACCGTATTCTCCCCTTACGAAAGTTCTCCGCGCAGTCCAATAGAACCATCTTCGCGATAATACGGTTTTGACATAATTTTCTTTAACGTACGACGTGCCGAAACAAAGGTTTCTGCATCGTGAGCATTTGCAATCGCCGTTAGGTTATACACCGTAGGAGCCAACACGAGCCAACGGTTTGCGTCTGCTTCCCTCATTGCATACGAAGGAGTAACCCAACCAGCAATTTGTGCTTCGCTTGTTTTATCGTCTGCCACTTGACCTTCAGGCATCAACGCCGAAAAGAAGAAAGTGTCGTAGCGCTTGTGTTCGAATTCTGGAGTGCAGAAATTAGCAATAAGGCCCAGCAGATCGGTGCGAAGGACTAAATCGCGACGCATGAGCATTTCCGAAAGCGCCAATTCATGAGCCTCGAGTGCTCTGCGATCTTCCTGCCAAGAAGGATCAGATAAATCAGTTACCATTTCGCCGTTTTCATATCCCGCCAGCAAAACGCCGCATTCTTCAAACACTTCGCGAGCTGCTGCCACAACGACCCTACGAGCAGTTTCTTCGTCAACATTCATATAGCCCGCCCATTCGGTAGGCGTAGGACCAGCCCATTTAAGACCTTTTTCTGAGTCTTTATCATCAACACGACCGCCAGGGAATACCACGGCATCAGGCACGAAATCCATCGTCTTTACGCGACGAAGCATAAATACTTCAAGTTCCTGACCTGTTGGAAAATCCTCAGGATAATTGCCGTCTTCGATGCGATACTTGGTCTGACCAGGTTTAGAATCGCGTACCAACATTACCGTTGCTGCAAAGCGCGGCTCTACTGGTTGAAAATCGGGGTTGTCCAAAAGCTCGCGAGCTGCCTCGAGCGATTTCTTATTTGGATCGCTTTCAATCACATTGCCATTTACTCGAATACCCATCGCGCCCTCCTTGTACGATCGGTGAGAAGAGTCGTGCTGCACACCCTCTTATTTTGTTTTCTTACCAATCATACTCACTAAAGTGGCGCTCTCCAAGTAAGGTTTTATATAGGAGAGTTCACGGTTTTATTGCAAACGATGTCGATCAACAAGTAAGACGAGGTATTACTACAAAACAGCAACGCCTTTCCAGGGTTGTATTTTCTTAAGTGCTGGCTCAATTTTTTCACGTGTCGCCTCTAGATCGTAAAGTCCCTGCGCACGCAACCAGTACCCATCACTTAGGCCAAAAAAACGACAAAGACGAAGGTCGGTATCTGCGGTTACCCGACGCCTGCCTAATACAATCTGTCCGATTCTTTGTGCTGGAATACCCGTCTCTTTTGCAAGTCGATACTGAGAAATGCCTAAAGGTTCAAGAAACTCCTCTTTAAGAAGCTCCCCAGGTGAAAGGGGGTCAAGCCTCTCTGCCATAAAAATCACCTCGTTAGTGATAATCCGTGATCTCGACTTCTGCTGGTCCTGCTGGAGTCCATACAAAGCAAATCCGATACTGGTCGTTGATACGAATACTGTATTAACCTTTTCTTTTCCCCGATAATGCTTCTAATCGATTTCCAGGAGGTATCCGAAGATCATTAAGCGACGCCGCGATTTGAAGTTGACGTATTTTGCGATAAGCGATTCTTTCAAACGCCTCAAAACGCTTCACGCGCACTCCCGAAGCAAGCAAAGCAGAGTCTTTGTCTTTGAAAGATATAATCATAGTAACGCCCTTCGTTAATAACGTCAAACGTTATTACTAACAAATATTTCATTGAGTTAGACAGAAAAAGCCGACATAAGAATCGATATCTGTCATTTATTAGAGAGCATTTGTTCGTTTTTGGGCAATATAAACACCAAACTTAGCTAAAACGATGCGCAACATTCCCCCTTTTTCATAAATTGTTATTATTTTAATAACAATTTTTCGTATTCCGTCCCTATCTGGTCAAATTCGGTGCTAGTATGAATTCATAGTAAAAGTGAAGGTTTTATGGAGCCATTTGTCTTCGCTTAAATGAAGAAGGTGCAGCGAAGACAGCTGGCAGCTAAAACCGCAACGGTAAAGGAGGTGCACAGATGGATTTTTTGACTGATCCCGTCTTGTTAGCGCGTATCCAGTTTGCGCTTACAGCGATGTATCACTTCATCTTCGTGCCACTATCCATCGGCTTGGGCCTTATCGTGGCAATCTTCGAAACGAAGTATTACCGCTCACAGAAGCCCGAAGATGCCGCTGCTTCACGTTTCTGGGTTAAGGTGTTTACGGCAACCTTTGCCCTTGGTGTTGCTACTGGTATTACGATGGAATTTTCATTCGGAACCAACTGGGCAGATTACGCACGTTTTGTCGGTGACATTTTCGGTGCTCCTCTGGCCGCAGAAGCCCTTCTGGCCTTCTTCTTGGAGTCGGTCTTCTTGGGCGTACTTCTGTTCGGACGTAAAAAGGTTGGCAAGAAGTTCTATCTAGCCTCCGCTTGGCTTGTTTGGTTTGGATCTTGTCTGTCTGCTTTGTGGATCATCATTGCAAACTCTTGGATGCAGACCCCTGCAGGCGCCGAACTTTCCGCCGACGGAACCCAGGCAATTTTGACTGACTTTATCGCAGCTGCATTCAACGCCACCACTATCCCTCGCTATTTGCACACCGTTGATGCACTGCTCATCATGGGTGCCTTCATGGCGCTTGCAATTGGTGCTTGGTATTTAAAGAAAGGTCGCCATACCGAATTCGCACTGAAGACCGTACGTGTCGCTTCTTGTATCGCGCTGGTTACGACCGTTCTCATGGTAGCCTTCGCTCATCAATCCGCTGTAGTAGTTGCCGAAGAGCAGCCCACTAAGTTTGCCATGATGGAAGGCGCTTACGAAACCGAAGCTATGCCTTTATATGCACTTGGCTGGGTCGACGAAGAAAGCCAAGAGGTTATTACGCCATTGGCTATTCCTGGCGGTACCTCATTCTTAGCTTCTTGGGATTTCGAAAAAGAATACCCTGGCTTAAATGAACTCGCAGCAAGTGGTGCCTATGGCGATGAATTTACCGAGGAAACTATCGATCAGCTTCCCGTGAATACGGTATTCCAGAGCTATCACTTGATGGTTATTATGTTTGGCCTTATTGCCCTGACCACCATCTTGGCATTCATCTTCACGTATCGAAAAGGCCGCATTAAGAACATGCGTTGGTTACAGAATCTGGCTATTATTTCGCCCCTGTTCCCCTTCCTAGCAATTCAGGGTGGCTGGGTAACAGCAGAAATTGGCCGCCAGCCTTGGGTAGTCTACCCAGCAGAAAGCAGCCCAAGCGGCATCAGCTTACTAACCGATCAAGCAAATTCCTTGGCAGTTTCTTCTCCTGAACTTGCCATTACCATTACCCTGTTCTGCTTGATTTATCTGTTCTTGATTATTGGCTGGGCACGCATCGTTATCCATATCATTAAGAATGGTCCTCGCTGCGAAGAAGTACAGAAGGATGGTGAATAGGCATGACTGTATTAGGAATTCTTTGGTTTATCCTTATTGCCGTCCTTATTGCGGGCTACTTCATCTTGGACGGATTCGACCTTGGCGCAGGTGTCCTTTCGCCTTTTGTTGCTAAGGACGAAAAAGAAAAAGCGATCGTACGTCGAAGCGTCGGTCCTGTTTGGGATGGTAACGAAGTATGGCTGCTTACCGCTGGTGGTGCACTGTTCGCTGCCTTTGCCCCTGCATACGCAACAACGTTTTCGGGCTTTTACCTGGCGGTAATGTTGGTACTCTTTGGCCTGATTATTCGTGCTGTTTCTCTCGAATATCGCGCGCACGACCCCAAATGGAAGGGCGTCTGGGATGCATTCTTCTTCGTTGGGTCCCTTCTTCCTGCCTTGCTGTTTGGCGTAGCTATTGGCAACGTTTACGCAGGCATTCCTATGGATGCAAATGGCGATTATATTGGCGTTCCTCTTCTAGGATTGGTCACGCCCTTTACGCTGTTGTGTGGACTTTTGGGCTTGTCCATTTTCCTTACTCAAGGCGCAACGTGGCTTGCTATGAAAGCTCCGAAACCTTCCGATTTCCAGGCACGCGTCGCAGGACTCCGTCGTCCTCTCGCTTTGGCAAGCCTTGTGTTATTTGTAGCCGTGACCGCCTATGCTCTTATTGGAATCCAGCCTGCAATGGATCCCGCACTTGAGGTAGTTCGTTGGGCAGTATTTGTATTAGTAGCTGCTGCTCTAATTGGCGTTATCGTTACCTCTAAAGAAGATGGCAACGATTTAGTCCCATTCCTTGTAAGCAGTGCATCGGCTTTGTTCTTGGTTGTATTGTTTGCCGCTTCTATGTTCCCGAACTTGGTAGTTGCGACAGTTGGCGAAAATATCACGATTGCAACAGCAGCATCATCCGATCTAGCACTTGGCTGGATGACAGGCATCACTTGCATTGGTTTGCCTTTAGTGCTGATTTATCACGTAATTATCTATCGCACCTTCCGCGGCCGTCTGACCGATGAAGATCTTCAAGAATACTAATCTTGAATAGATCGGGGCCGCTGTGAAGTTGTTCTTCGCAGCGGCCTTATTGTTTAGTATTAACTTATCACGCAAGCTGCATGATAAGTATCTCTACTTTTGAAAATAGCATAGAGAACCCTCAGCACTGCGTTTTCGGACAGCCTTCGCTTACCAAGCTTCAAACAAAGCAAATGGCATAGCGTAAATGACGCGCCGAAAGCTTTTTCTATCCCTAAAGCATCTCGCGCTAATTAAGGGCTATGCCCTAAGAGCTTTGTTTAAAGCTTTGCTCAGGAATGTCCGAAAACGCAGTGCTGAAAGTTCTCTGACTAAGTAACCAAAACAGCGCCAAACAACCAACGAACCTCCAAAAGGATTTACTATGATTGACCGCCTGCTATTCACTATCAAAGGAGTTAGCACAGCATTGCGCAACTGCGTGCTGTTCTCCTTTGTCGCAGGCGCGCTCATAGCTATTCAAGCTCTTTGCCTTACTACCACACTTGTTAATCTGTGGTACAGCCAAGCTCTTCTTGATCAAATTCCTTTTATTGCGGGGTTTTTGGCATGTCTTATTGCTCGCCAAATCTTAGACAACGCTCAAAGTAAATGGCTTGAAACTTTTGCAGCAAATCGAGCTGATGAGTTTAGAGAAGCTTTATTCGAAAAGCTCTTCAAGCAAGGGCAAACACTCATTCAACAAAAAGGTACGGGTGGGTTTGCCACCCTTTTGATCGAAGGCGTCGATCAAGTCGAATCATATCTCCATATGATTCTTCCCCGCATGACCAAGCTTGTAATAATCCCTGTTATGCTGCTCGTGCTGCTGTTTGTGTTTGATTGGGTATCTGCTCTTATCGGACTTCTGGTATTTCCTGCAATCATCTTACAAATGGTGCTGATTGGGCACACCGCAAGCCTTGAAGCAGGCAAGCAACACAAGGAATATCAGCGCCTTGCCAATCATTTCCTCGATTCCATTCGCGGTATAGATACGCTCAAGTTTTTCGGAAGAAGTAAAGCTCACGCACAGCGCATTTTTGAATCCAGCGAACGCTTTCGAAAAGCAACTATGAAAACGCTGCGTGTTGCTACGCTTTCAGGTGCGGTATTGGACGCATTTTCAACCGTCTCCATTGCTGCCATTGCAGTGCTACTAGGATTCCGCCTTGTCGATGGTTCGCTTGGTTTGTATCCAGCCTTGTTTGTCCTTGTGGTTATGCCTGACTACTTTAGGCCTATTCGCGAATTTGCTTCTGACTATCATGCGTCGCTCGATGGAAAAAATGCATTACGGAGCATTTTGGATGCCCTTGGAGCAAACGGTGAGATTAGTAGTGAATCGGCTGACGAAGATACGACTGCTGCTATCAACGCAACCGCCGCTAACAATAAACCCGCTGGCAGCAGTACAACTGCCGCCCTCTCTGCTATTAACAAAGCAACCCCCACCATCAATGACACCACGTTATCTTCTCCCGCATTTTCCCTTGAGCTTCGCGACGTTTCTTTTTCTTACGGCTCATCGTCATCCTCGAACGCAAATACATTCGCGCTCGAAAACATCTCTGCCACCTTTTTTGGCGGACAGCGCATAGGAATCGTCGGTGCTTCTGGCAGCGGCAAAAGCACTCTTGCCCACATTCTTGCAGGATTAACTGATCCCACCTCAGGAAAAATCGTTCTTAATGAGCAGCGATTATCAACGCTTAATACTCCTTGGTGGCATCATCGTGTTGCCTACATCCCTCAGGACCCTCACATCTTTCACGCATCACTGCGCGACAATGTGGCGTTTTATCACCCCGAAGCATCCGATGCTAATCTTGAACAGGTATGTTCACTTATGGGGCTCAATTCTCTCATCGAAGAATTACCTGAAGGGATCAACACTATTATTGGGGAAGGCGGTCATACCCTCAGCGGCGGACAAGCACAACGCATCGCGTTTGCTCGAGCCTTCCTGAACGACGAATGCAGTGTATTGATATTCGACGAACCTACCGCACATTTGGATATCGAAACAGAGCTGGAGCTCAAAGAGCACATGCTTTCTTTGATGCAAAACAAGCTCGTGTTTTTCGCCACGCATCGTATGCATTGGCTTTCCGCTATGGACTCAGTAGTGGTATTGGATAAAGGTAAAGTTGTTATGCACAATGACCCCTCTACCCTGGACAAGAACTTCCTTAAAGGAGGTGAATCTCATGAGCAATAAACGCAGCGAAAAGGTGGCTGCCACAAACGCAACTAATACGAGAAGTTCAACTAATACAACTAATGTGGCTAACGCAATAAACACCGCTAATGTCACCAAAGCAAAGGCTGGCAAAGCAAGCGCCTTTTCGTGGAAAGATGACTCATGGGTGAAACCTTATCTTGGGCGCTACAAGAAAACTCTGTGTCTTGCAATCTTTTTGGGAGTGCTCACCATTGGCTTCGCTGCAGCATTGATGTTCACGGCAGGTTTGCTTATTGGGCAGTCGGCAGAAATGCCCTACTCAATTTTGCTCCTTGGCACGCCGTTGCTTTGTGTACGCATTTTCGGCATTGGCAAGCCTCTGCTGCAATACGCTGAGCGTCTTACCAGCCACGATTGGGTTTTGCGCATGACTTCAAGTTTGCGCGTAAAGCTCTACGACGCTTTTGAATCTAACGGTATCTTCTTCCATTCTCTGCACAGATTAGGCGATGCACTCGGTCTTCTTGCCGAAGACATTGGTCACATTCAAAACCTATACCTACGCACCATACTCCCTAGTGTTATTGCCTGGATTTTGGGGCTAGTCCTTGTTATTGGGTTTGGCTGCTTTACGTGGTGGATGGGTCTTCTTGTATTGGGCTTGGTGCTCATAGAACTCGTGGTAATTCCGCTTGTCTCGGTTTCAGTTAACGGAGCACGTCTGGCAAAGCATAAATCACTTAAATCGGCCTTGTATACCGAAATAACCGATGATGTTTTGGGAATAACCGACTGGATATTATCAGGACGCTATGACGACTACCTTACCCACCACAAACACACACAACAAATACTTCGTGAACTCGAACGCGCAGGTCATTCGTTCGACAAGAAGCGCGACCTCGTACTGCAGATATTCTTTGGAATAGGAGCTGTCGTTGTCCTTTTCTGGACGGCAACACAGTTTGGTGGAGAAATCGGTGGAAACTCCAATTGGATCCTTGCTTTTGTCTTAGGCTACTTCCCTTTGATTGATGCCTTTGCCCCCCTTTCTGCCGCAGCTACTGAGGCGCGATCTCATCAAGATTCAATTGAACGCCTTAATGAGCTCCCGCAACCAGACAAAGCAAAGCGGTCGAAATCAAATGGATGCAAGGGGTACGCTGGACAGCGCGTCTACGATCTTGTTCACGACGGCGATTCCATTCACAGCTGCGATTCCATTCATGCCTATGATCTCATTTTCGATAAGGCATCCTTTACCTATCCTGAATCTAAGCGCCTGCTTATTAACAATCTTTCCCTTCAAATAAAAGCAGGAGAAAAGATTGCGGTTCTAGGACGAAGCGGCGCTGGAAAATCTACCCTCGCCTCATTAATAAGGGGCGACCTTACCCCAACTGCTGGACAGGTTCTTATTGCTGATAGGCATGCCCTTGCAAAAGAAGACCGAGCAAAGAGCGTGCCAGAAAACAGCGCTCATGATGATAACGCCCCTGACACTATCGAGCTTCGTCCCACCTGCACACTTGGCGATAGTGCCGCCGAATACTTTGGCGTCATCCAGCAGAAAACCTATCTCTTTAATGCAGCGTTGCGCGAAAATCTTCTCATTGGAAACACCGAAGCAAGCGACGAGCTCCTTATAGAAACACTCCATCGAGTTGGCCTCAAGTCCCTTTTAAAACGACTTCCGAAAGGACTTGACACTCTCGTGGATGAAGCAGGCATTGGCTTCTCGGGCGGAGAACGTCATCGAATTGCACTCGCGCGCGTATTACTTCAGGATGCCCCCATCGTTATTCTTGATGAACCCATGGTAGGACTCGATCCCGTAACCGAACAGCAAGTTCTCGATGCCATCTTTTCTACCCTAAAAGACAAAACCGTCATTATGATCACCCACCACTTGCAGGGCGTATCTTATATGGATCGCGTATTGCTTCTTGAAAAAGGAAATCTTCGTCTTGATGGAAATCCCGAAGAACTAAAAGAAACGAGCAGCTACTTCCGTTCGCTGCTCGCTTTAGAAAACTAGGCTGTCTTTTGTTGTTGTCTATTTGGCGTGACAACGACCTGCTCACTGGACGCACTGCGTATTGAAGAGCCTGTCTACTCGCTACGTTATTCGTCGTCTTCGTCTGAGGAATGCTCAATCTCTTCAATAAGAACGCTGATCTTATCGATGCGGTAACCATCCATGATGTTGATTACCAGCGTAAACTTCTTGTCGTCGTGAGTAAGTTCAAACGTGTCGCCCTCTTCAGGAATCTTGTCGAGCAAGTCAAGCATCAAGCCACCCGCAGTTTCATAGTCATACACAGGAACTGGCTCAAAGCCCAAGAACTCAACGAACTGATCAACAGGAAGCGATCCATCAACCACGTACTGATTTTCACGAACCTTCAAGATTTCGTCCTGGTCATCGTGGAGGTATTCGTCTTCCATGCGGCCAATAATCTGCTCTACCACGTCACTCATGGTAACAATGCCCGATGTTCCACCGTGCTCATCAACAACTACCGCAATCTTGGTGTGTTTTGCCTGCAGCATCTGCATTAACTTGGACAGCGACAAGCTTTCAGGAACTGCCTGGATAGTACGAATACGCAAGTCCTTCATGGAAGAACCTTCAGGCAACAAGTAAGCATCCTTGATGTGGACAAAACCAATAATGTTGTCCTTATCTTCCTTATACACAGGGTAGCGCGTAAATTTATTCGCACCCATAATTTCAAGATTGGTTTCAAGGGCATCGTCCAAGTCGATAGCAATAACCTCGGTACGAGGGGTCATGATGGATTCAGCATCCTTATCGTCCAAATCAAAAATATTGTCGAGATACTGATACTGATCCTGCTCGATAGAACCCGACTCCGCACTTTCTTCCAAGAGAATCTTAATTTCCTCTTCGGTGTATGCATCGTGTTCCTTGGATACGTCATGACCAGTTAAACGCATAATGCCGTTGGTCAACGTATTGAACAACCACATGATAGGATAGGTCATCATGTAGAACGCATGCAGAGGTCCTGCCGTATGTAGTGCATAGCTTTCGGTATTCAGAATAGCCATAGACTTAGGTACCAATTCGCCTACTACCACATGCAATGCCGTCATGATGAAGTAACCAATTGCAACCGAAATTGCTGTAACGGCAGCATCAGGCAATCCCAGAGCCACGAACACAGGATGGAATAGAGCAGAAATTGCAGGTTCGCCCAACCAACCAAGTGCGAGCGATGCCAAGGTAATACCCAGCTGGCAAGCAGACAGATAAGCATTTACGTTGCCTGCAATGTGAGCTGCTCGCTTAGCGCCTGGCTTTCCTTCTTCAACAAGAAGCTCTACCTGAGACTTACGAACACGAACCAAAGAAAATTCCGCCATAACGAAGAAGGCGTTCATTAACAAGAAAAAAACTACTAATAAAAGACTTACCCAGATTGGCATGTATTAATCGTTCCTTTCAACAAGCCATAAGAGATTTCCAAATACTTGCCTTGAGCTATTACACGGCAATCTCCCCCTTTAGGGAAAGGCACGAAATCGGACGAGGCTCTTCCGAAGAAGAGCATATTTGAACATAAGAAAACGCAGTCTTGTCACACAGAGACATAGACCGCGTCGGACTAGATACAGAATGCGTATGTGTTACAAAGCGTTTTCGGATCGAACAACATCGACCGCCGCCGTCGGAGTCATTCACGACAGCTAAATCTCCTTATCTGGTAACAGCAACGCGCTGTTTCCATCGCGAACTAACGTTCAGTCGAATCGGTAGCGCTTCTTGAGTGTTTCCCCAAGCGCTTCTTCGGCTACTGGACAAACATCGAACGCGTTCCAATTCGCTAATACATCATGGTATCAATGCGGAAAGCTTTGTCAATTATCTTCAGGGCAGACGTGGCGTCTTCACAAACTTAGCGCAGCTTGAAAAGCTCTTCGATAATACTGGTAAGTTTTTCTCGATGGCCTGCACTGTCAGGTGCACTGCTCATTACTGACATAAGATAGGTAGTGCCATCGCATTCGATCAGACCAGCATCACACAAGCCGCTGAATCGCGGGCTTGAGGCAATCCATCCCGCTTTATTCATGACGACCGCACTCCTAGAAACATCGGACGAGCCTGCAGAGCCTAGAACTTCTTCAACAGTGTCGCGAATAAGCGAAAGATTGGTCTGCGTGTATATCTCACGCAAATGTTTAGCCGCTTGCGTATCGCTTTGTAGATAGGTATAGATATGGAACCACAGCAGGGCAGATTCTCTAGCAGAATAGCGAGGGAAATGCGTGTCGTGCGCAATATCGGAATCAACCCCACACGACTCAAGCCAGTCGGTAAACCCTGACCCATCGTAGCGATTGCGCAAATTCGAAAAAGCATTGTTATCTGAATAGCGCACCGACGCATCCATGAGGCTGATGGCTGAACTCGAAAGTCCCGATTTTCCATCAGCTAAATGTTCGCTCAAATAGGCAGCATAAATTCCCTTAAAAGAACTTGCACCATAAATGCGGGTATCTAAGTTGTAAGCAATGCCTTGGCCTGTGTTTAGATTTAAGAAGAAACAACCAACCGAATAGCCTTCTGACTCCATCGAATCAATTGCCGCATCAAGGGCTGCCATGTCCTTTTCTTCGTTCCGACCCGAAGATTGACCCTCGATTAAAGAAAATGCCTGAGCACTCTGATCGGCATCATCGACTTCCTGAAGAGCATCTACGGTAATATATATTTTCGCTAAGACGCTTTGCGCGCTGCGCTCTGCACTTTGTGTCAGGTAAGAGCCACCCGTCTCCGCTGCATCCAAGGCTGCCTGCTCTACTACTTGTTTGCGAAAAACAGTTTGTGCAATGGAAGAAGATTCCACCGAAGGAATACTCTCTTGCGCCGCGCGATCCCCCAGCGTAAACGATGCTCCCGTGCAAACACAAACAAGAACAAGACTCAAACCACCCACGAGCATTGCTGCACGATGTTGGCATATATATGCTTTTCCTTGACAAATCTTACGCCGCAATACGTCTTTGAAATACTGCTTTGCGTTTCCATTTTTAAGTCCCGTTGGAATTATGCCGCCATCTTTCAAAGCTGCACGAACGAAGTGAACCGCCTTTTGAGCAGCATTTTGAACAGTGCTACGAATCGCATCGAGGAGGTCTTTGTTGAAGTGGGAGTTTCTCATGTGGCAATAATACCGCGCCCTTATAAGGAACTATCGAAAGTTTTCATAAACGAAACGGATTCGAGGGCAAAGACAAAAGATCTTCCTCGTAGAGCGCGGCTCAATAATTGAACAATGTGTACATTTTTCCTATTTGTTTATAACTAAGCTAAACCCTCTTAGTTGCTTAGTACAATAATGAATGCACGCTAACACTACGATTTGCACAAAGAGGGAAATATGGATCAAGCCACCGCCGTTGATCGCGAAACAAGCGCGTTTTTGCCTGAACACACCCATATTCGCGATAGCTTCAGCAAGCTGGTTTGGATTTTTCTCCTAATGTCTTTCGTTGGTCTTGTTGGCGAAACGCTTCAACATTACTTCGCTTTCAACGAATGGGAAAGCCGCCCTGGTTTTATTTGGGGACCCCTTTCCCCTATCTATGGCACCGCTGCAGTCCTACTCACCTTAATTTTGGAGCCTTTCCAAAAGAAAAACCCTCTCGTACTCATTGCGATAGGAGCAATCGTAGGCGGCGGACTTGAATATTTTGCCAGCTGGGCAATGGAAACATTTGGCGGAATTGTAGCGTGGAGCTACCTTAACAATCCCTTTAATTTCGATGGCAGAACCGATCTGTTTCATGCCCTTGTCTGGGGAACGCTGGGCACCCTTTGGGTGAAAATTGGACTTCCGTTATGCGAAAAAGGCTTTAGCTTTATCAACCTAAAAAGCAAGGTTTTCCAGTTCTTAACCGCAGCGCTTTCGGTATTTCTTGTGCTCAATATCGTGATGACCATCTGCGTTTTGGTCCGCACCGATGATCGCTCGAGCGGCGTTCCACCCCAAAACGCTTTCGAACAATACATCGACTACACCTACCCCACCGACATGTTGCAGAAGCGCTTCCACAACATGGGTGGGCTTGGCATATAAAAAAGCGGTCTTCGTACAAGACCGCTTTTTTTGTACTTAGTATCCGCGTAACGCCATCGATTCAACTTTGAATGACGCTACTGGTTCTCTTTTAATCTTCGTAAGCGTCCGCTGCTTCTTTTTAATCCTCGTAAGCATCCGCTGCTTCTTCAAGCAACTCGATGATGTTAATGCCTTGCGGACACATTTCTTCGCAATTACCGCACTGCGTGCACTGCGAAGCATAACCATCTTTGGCCTGCCAATCGTAGAGACCTTTTACGAATGCGCGATCTTCTGTCATCTTTTCCAGATTCATCAAGGACATAATTTCTGGAATTTTTACTCCTGCAGGGCAATCCTTGGCGCAGTAACGACAATTCGTGCAATCGATCATGCCAACGCTGCGCAGAGCCTCTAGCGCCTGTTCAACTACCTTCTTATCAGCGTCAGACAAGGGTTTTGCCGTCTTCCATTCAGTAACATTTTCCTTAACCTGATCCAACGTAGACATACCTGAGAGAACAGAAACAACATTGGGCAAGAAGTAGCAGAAACGATAAGCCCAGGAAACTTCACTCAGTTCAGGCTCGGCAGTTTTAAGAATCTGCTTGCCACGCTCAGGCAAATTCGCCAAACGACCACCACGAGCAGGCTCCATGATAACTACGGGCACACCGTGTTTTTCGGCAACTTCCATACATTTACGTGCCTCAACAACAGGATCTTCCCAGTCAAGATAGTTAACCTGAAGCTGAACGAAGTCCATATTGGGATGTTCGGTTAACAAAGCCTCAAGAGCATCGGCTCCATCATGCATAGAGAAACCCAGATGCTTAATGATTCCTTCGTCTTTTTTCTGCTGAGCCCACTCCCACATGCCATATTCGTCAAATTTCTTTGTACGAACGCCACCTACATTGTGGAGCAAGTAGAAGTCAACATAATCAACACCGAGACGCTCAAGGGAAGTATCCAAGCAAGCTTTTGCAGATTCGGCATCGGGCTGTGCCCATGCCAAGCATTTGGTAGCAATAGTAAATGAATCACGAGGATAACGCTTTACCAACGCTTCACGTACTGCAATTTCTGAAGTGCCCTCATGATAAACATACGCCGTATCAAAATACGTGCCACCTGCTTCCATGAAGGTGTCAACCATTGCTTTGAACTGATCGAGATCGATTGAGGTTTGATCATTAGGATCCGTCAGGGGAAGACGCATACAACCAAAACCCAATTTGGGCGTTTCAAGCAAATTTGTCATAGTTGGGCTCCTTTTATTTTCGTGTTGTATGTAATATTACTTTTAAGTGACACAACGTCAAGAGTCCACACAGTATGTGCGGACTCTTGAAGAAAGTTTTACGTTTTAAAATAAAAGCAATACAGAGAAAGAACGCTACTTCACACCATACTGTTCGTAATAGGCATCAAGCGCTGCTTTGATGTCATCATCAATAACAACCTTGCCCTGAACTTCGTGGTTGTAGAGCATTTCGGTAACTTCAGCCATGCTTACGATAGATGCTACCGGGAAGCCATATTTTTCCTGTACTTCCTGCTGAGCGGTAACAACACCACCCTTGCCCACTTCCATACGATTCAGAGAAACAATCAGACCTTTTACGTCAACATCGGCAGCTGCCTTCAAGATAGGATAAGTCTCGTCGATAGACTTACCAGAAGTGGTAACGTCTTCTACCATAACCACACGATCGCCATCATGAAGCTCAGAACCCAAAAGGTTACCCGCGTCAGCGCCATGATCCTTTACTTCCTTGCGGTTTGAGCAATAACGCACTTCTTTGCCGTAGAGTTCTTCAAGCGCAATAGCCGTTACTACTGCCAGTGGAATACCCTTATAAGCAGGGCCAAAAACAACGTCGAAATCAAGTCCGAAGTTGTCGTGAATAGCGCGTGCATAATATTCGCCCAAACGCTTAAGCTGACCGCCTGTTACATAGGCACCTGCGTTCATGAAAAACGGGGATTTGCGCCCACTCTTTAAGGTAAATTCACCAAATTTCAAAACCTGGCTTTCTACCATGAATTCGATAAATTCCTGCTTATAGGCTTCCATGGGCGCCCCTTTTCTCGTTATTAAATCGCACTAACTAGCCTCACCAATCATAGCAAATCGCGAACGCTGCTCAAGCAGGCAGTTTTGGTGAGTTTCAGAAGGTTTCTAGCGCTCTTCAATAGGCTTATATTCGCGTGGCTTCATGCCTGTCTTGTAAGCAGGACGAATAATGCGCTTGCCACTTACCAGTTCCTCGAAACGATGTGCAGCCCAACCTGCCATACGCGAACAAGCAAACAACGGCGTAATAAGGTCAGTCGGAATGCCCAGTAAGGAATATACAAAACCAGAATACATATCCACATTTGCGCACATGTCTTTCTTGGTTCCCTTTTCGCGCAAAATAACCTCGGGGCTAATGCGTTCAATGAGCTTGAGCAGATTCAATTCCGCCTCAAATTCGGTGCCTTCTGCCATCTTCGTAGCGAACTTCTTCAAAACAACAGCGCGCGGATCCGACTTGGTATAAACCGCATGACCCATACCATAAATAAGACCGGTATGATCAAAGGCTTCCTTATTAACAATCTTGGCAATATACGACGCTACTTCGTCTTCGTTTTCCCAGTCAGAAACGTTTTCCTTGATTTCCTTCTGCATTGCCAGCACCTGATGATTTGCACCGCCATGCTTGGATCCCTTCAAAGAACCAATAGCACCTGCATAGGCAGAGTAAGGATCGGTATCGGACGAAGACAAAACACGACAGGTGAACGTGGAGTTATTGCCACCACCGTGTTCAGCATGCAAACACATCATAATATCGAGCATGCGCGCCTCTTCTGCGGTGTAGTGACGATCGGGACGCAACATGGAAAGAATGGTTTCTGCCGTAGATTCGCCAGGGACAAAGCGATGCATGATCATAGATTGCCCATTGAATGCAGCCTGCTTTGCGTAGTAGGCAAGCACCATAATGCGCGGCAACCGCGAAATAAGCGTAACCGCTGTAGAAATTTCATGCTCGTAGCTGCGATCTTCAGCTTTGGGATCATCTGCATAAAGTACCAATACCGAACGAGCAAGCAAATTCATAATGTCAGGCGAAGGGGTGCCCATAATCTTAGAAGCAGTAAAGCCATCAGGCAATTCGCGATGCGCATCCAGGCGAGAAATAAAGAAATCAAGCTGGTCTTGTGTGGGCAAATCGCCCATGAGTAACAGATACGCAAGCTCCTCATAGCGGAAGCGCTTGTCTTCATCGCCGCCTAACAAATCGTAGAGATCGTATCCACGAAGCGTCAGCTTTCCTTCGTCGGCGATTTTATCACCTTCGCTCATCATGTAGCCATGTACGTTAGAGATATTGGTAATACCCGCAATTACGCCAGAGCCGTCGCTATTGCGAAGACCACGTTTGACGGGATAGCGTTCATATAATTCTGGATCGACGGAATTTACTTTAGTGATGTTGTCGTACAAGGAAAGCTTACGTTCTTCCATGAAAATTCCTTTCGGCGCGACTCTTGCGTCTTTCGATGCGGCACCCACGTTTCTGGGTGATCCCGCCCCGTCTTTTCAGCGTGTTTGCTTACGAGTTTGCGCGCTGGCCGTACAAACCTGCCGACGCACCAATTGCAAGTTCAATCAATTACAAACTTTACCGATTACTGACTTAATTACGATTTTTAGCGAGATTCAATTCTACACCGAACTAAAGCGATAAGGTTTCGCATGTGTTTCGATATAGAGACGAACGGTAGCTTGCAATCAAATTGTTACTCAAACAGCCACACTCAAAGCTTGCAACTCTTGCTTCTTCGTATTTTTCACTCGCTTCGCCCCACTCAAACACCCGTACCCAAAGCTTACAACTCTTGCGGCTAAGTTCACTTTGTATTCGGCTCCCGTGATACACTTACTTATTAGGGGAAATAACTAAGTACATCTTAGTAGGGGCAGTATGAGTCAGGAGAAATCCATGAACTGGCAACAGGACTATGAACGTAAACAAATCACACTTGATCAGGTTTTTGAGCAACATTTAACAGGTAGAAACAGCGCTGGTCAAAATCAGAAAATATATATGGGCGGTCTTCATGTACCTACCACAATTATCAATGAGCTCCTTGCCCGTATAAAAAGCGGCAACCTTGTTGGCGTAGACATGTATGGCAACTACATGAATGGAGATATCACCTTCGCCGATATGGATGTAACTCCAGATCAGTTCCGTTACCACACCTATTTCGCAGGACCCAATGAACGCACAGGATTTGCTAATGGATCTCGCTGCGTAACGCATATTCCCGTTCATTTTTCTGACACTAATCGCATGCTGGAAGAAATTGGTCTTGACTATGCGGTAGTTCAGATGACCCCACCTAACGATCAGGGATATTGCAACATTGGTCCTCTTGGATTCGAACAGGGAGCACTACGCGGCGCCAAGCACATCATCGCTCAAATAAACACGCGTCTACCCCGCGTATTTGGCGATTCCCACAACTACCACGTTGATGATATTGACACCTTCTTTGTGCAAGACGAACTTCTTGAAGATATCGTAACGCCCGCACCTACCCCTGAAGAGGTAAAGGTTGCAGAACTTATTGTTGATCGTGTAAACGACGGCGACTGCATTCAGCTGGGTATTGGCGGCATTATTAACGCTATTGCCGCAGGTCTTGATTGCAAGCAGCACCTTGGCGTATTCACCGAAATGTTTTCCGATGCGTTTGTACAGTTACAAATGAAAGGCGTTATCGATAATTCGCGCAAGAATTATATGCCTGGTGTTTCTGTAGGTGGTTATTCTACGGGCACTCAGCGTTTGTACGACTTCATTAACGACAACCCAGATATGTACTACTGCTCATACGAAACCGTCTGCAATCCTATTAACATTGCGCAGAACGATAACCTGGTTTCGGTAAACACCGCAGTAAGCATTGATCTTACCGGGCAAGTTTGCGCAGAAAGCATTGGTCCGCGCCAATACTCTGCAAGCGGCGGTCAGTTCGACTTTGTGCGTGGCGTAAAGAATTCCAAAAATGGACGCGGTTTTATTGCGGTTACCAGTGTTGCTCATACCAAGAAAGGCGATGTTTCTAAGATTGTTCCCACACTGACCCCTGGTAGCGCTATCACTTCGCTGCGTAACGACCTGCAATATGTTGTTACCGAATATGGTGTCGCCGATCTGCGATGGGCTGATATCCCCACCCGAGCACAACGCTTGATTAATATCGCGCATCCCGATTTCCGTGATGAACTTACTTACGAGGCTAAGAAACTCGGTATTTTGTACTAAGCTCGTGTTTTCTGCAACACGATAGTATCTTCAGATTCTTCTATGAGATGGTGCACATAATTATGTGCACCATCGTGTTTAATGTTGCTAGTTTTTACGGCGAAGGCGCGAACGAAGCGATCCACCCATGCGGCTTTCTGGCTGCAAAATCATAAAGGCAGCAACAACAGAAACTACCGCAAGCAAAGCGCCAATTGGGCCAGACCACGCAAAGCCTAAATTCGTAGCAACAACGCCGCCCATAAAGGAACCAGTCGCAATACCAATATCGGACGAGGTTGGCATAACAGCGGATGCCAGCGTTAAAGCGCGAGGATAATCCTTTGCAGAAACTTGCAACAGATACGACTGTAAAGGCGCATTCATGTGGTAAATAAACACACCCGTTAACACTACATTGATAATGCATAGAAGAGTGTTGCCTGAAGCCAGGCTTAATCCCAAAAGTGCTAGGACTATCGCCTGCAAGGCAAACATCAAAGGTAGCTTACCTAAACCATAGCGCTGCGCGAGGGAGCCACTTCCCAAGTTAGACACAATCGTAGCACCACCATAGAAGAACAGCACCAGACTTACCATCCAAACAGAAAGTCCTACTGAATCTTCCAGAATAGGCGTTACATATACGTAGAACACATAGGTTGCCGCCATACCGAAGGCCTTCATAACCAGCACCAAAATGATACGACGATCTTTCAGGATAACCAGCTGCTCGCGCACGCTCGATGAAACGTCAGTCGATCCCGAACGAGGAACCGAAATCAGCAAAAGCACCGTCACCAAAAGTGCCACTGCTTCTACCGCAATAAAGGCCGACTTAATACCGAAGGCATCGGATAGCAGCGTACCAATTGGAGTGCCCAAAACACTCGCAACCGAAAAACCCGCATACACAAACGAAATAATGCGCGGTGCCTGATCCTGCGGAATGATGTCGTTAATAAAAGTCATAACCGTGGAAAGCGTTACACCCGAAACGATTGCAGTACAAATACGCGCCAACATAAGCACTTCATAGCTTGGTGCCAGAATTGCAAGCAGGTTACCTATATTGAATACCGCAAGGAAGATAACGAATAGCGGAAAGCGCCTAAACCTACCTGTCGAAAGCACGATAATCGGCGTTGACACCGCATAGGCAACAGCAAAATAACCAACCAAATTACCCGCGTCCGAAAGAGGAATGTTGTAAATTTCTGCAATATCAGGCGTAATGCCAATAACAATAAATTCGGCAAAGCCCAGGGCAAATCCAACCGTTACCAAAGCAACCGTAGCTAATTTGGTGCGACCAGCACTATATTCCACGAAACCGTCCTTTATTCCTTCATCAAAAACGGCGCCCGTAGCGCCGTCTTAGTTAAAACACACAGTTTCGTTATTTTAATTGTTTTTAATTTAGATGGTTAATTTTGATAATTTTTACGATAAAAAGACCTTCACTAAAGAACGCGCTTCACTAATTTTGGCGGGATGATCTTTAAAACTCGAAAGCATAATGTGCGAACGCATCACACAAATAATCGAAGAGGTACCCAAAAGACATTCTTCTTTTAAAGAAAGTTCGGGGATTTTTCTTTTTTCGGGATGTTCTGAGAAAAAAGCATACAGGGCTTCCATGATGGCGGGCTGCAGCACTAAAGAGCTCTTGTTACTACGAAAGAAAATCTCTGGAGAGTTCAACATAGCGGCCTTACGCAAGTCTTTGATTTCTGGCGAAGCATCTTCTGCTGTCAGTCCGTGTTCAATACATCCCGTGATTACATCAACGTAATCAGCGTCGGGATGAGATTCAATCGCCTTCAAAAACATTTCTTTACTTGGGATGTACGAACGCCCAATAACTGCAGCGCGTTTCGAAGAAAAGTAGTTGAAAAACGTCTTTCGAGAAATTCCTACCTTTTCGCACACCTCTTCAACCGTTACTTCTTCGTAGCCCTTCTCTATTACCAAACAAAGAATGGTCTTTTCGATGGCTTGACGCGTTTGTTCTTTTTTACGCTCGCGCAAACCACAGGGTTGCGAAGGATGTTCTGGTTTTGTTTTTTCTGGTTCCACTGTTTCTTTATTCCTTTTATCGCTTCTTGCGTTGGTTCTTACTTCTCGTGTTGGCGCTTCCGCTTTTGGCAGAAGCTTTACCTCTTGCGTTAGCACTTTCGCTTTTGCATAGTCGCCTTTACTTTTGCGTCCGCGCTTTAACTATTTGCTTAAATGGTGATAAATACGCCACTCACGCTATTTCTTTTAAATTTATACTTAATATATAAATACACTGTGTGTAATATTATCACCTGCAAGGCGTAAGCCAACAATCTTTCCAAATATTCTTTCAAACAAGAACGGGTTGGATCACTAGTACACAACTAAGAAAGGTCACCTATGGGTTGGGGATTAACCAGCAAACAAAAAGTAACGCTCATTATTTTGATTTTGGGTGCATTTGTTACCGTACTTAATCAGACCGTTGTAACCCCTGCCCTTCCCCCTATCATGGCCGAAATGGGCATCGATGCTGCAACAGCCCAATGGCTGACCACTGGCTTTACCCTGGTAAACGCCATCATGATTCCTATTACTGCATTTTTGATTGACCGCTTTACCACGCGATCTCTCTTTATCGTTTCTATGGCCATCTTTGCACTGGGCAGCCTGCTGTGCGGCATTGCACCAAACTTCCCCCTCCTGCTTACAGGCCGTTTAGCTCAGGCTGCTGGTGCAGGCATCCTTATGCCTATGGTTATGACCGTGCTTATGCTTATGTTCCCTGTCGAGCGCCGCGGTACTGCCATGGGTATGTTTGGCGTTGTTATTGCGTTCGGCCCCGCCATAGGTCCTACGGTTGCTGGTTTGGTAATTGACCATTACAGCTGGCGCGATTTATTCTTGGCGATCGCTGTCTTTTCTGCCATCGTTATCGCCGTAACGCCTTTTGTCCTGCAGAAGCAAAAGCCCCATTCCGAAGGTGTTGTACTGGATAAACCATCGCTTATTTTGTCCACCCTCGGTTTTGGTACCATGCTCTATGGTTTCAGCGTCATCGGATCTTCAGGTATCAGCATAGAAGCGCTGATAGCAAGCTTGGTTGGCGTCGTTATTCTAATCTTTTTCTTCCGTCGCCAGCTTTCTATGGAAAAGCCCATGCTCAACGTTCGCGTGCTGAAAAATCACAAGTTTTTGATGGGCACCATTATTGGCATGCTTGTTCAAGCCTCACTACTTTCGGCTGGTATCTTGATGCCAATTTATCTGCAGTCGCTCATGGGTTATTCAGCAACCGTTTCTGGTTTGGTTTTAATGCCTGGTGCAATTTTGATGGGCATTATGGGTCCTGTTGCTGGTCGCCTATTCGACAAACATGGCCCTCGCGTCTTAAGTATCATAGGTATGACCTTGCTGGTTATTAGCACGTTTGCCTTTGCTACCTTAAACGACAGTACCGATGTTGTGTTCTTGACTATCCTTTATACGGTGCGTATGTTCTCGCTTTCTTTGGTGAACATGCCTATCACCACATGGGCAATGAATGCACTCGATAACAAGGTGATGAACCACGGCACTTCAGTAAACAACACCTTCCGCCAAGTTTCTGGTTCTCTTGGTACCGCTATTCTTGTTTCGGTATATACCTTGGTTGCCGCTTCCTTGATGGGCAGCATGGATTCAATACATGCAAGCATTACAGGCATCAACATTTCGTTTGCAGTTTCAGGCATCCTGTGCACCATTGGCTTGATCATGACCATAATCTTCGTGAAAAATAAGCCCACCGTACGCGACGGTGAAGCTCCTGAACGCACCGAGACTTCCTTACTTGAAACCATCATGCGTCGCAATGTGTTCACCCTGCCCGCAAGCGCAACCGTACTTGATGCTATTCATATGTTTGTAGAAAAGAACGTAAGCGCCATGCCAATCGTCAACGACAAAAACGAGCCTGTCGGTTTCATATCTGATGGCGATGTTATGCGTGAACTATCCGATCGAAGCCATATGTATACCGACCCTGTTGTTTTGATTATGCGCCTGCAGCGCGACAACTCTGGTTTCGACGAAAAGCTGGATGCGTTGGTGAACCGCAACGTTATGGACATTGCCACGCGCAACACCATTGGCGTTGACATTGACGCTGATCTTCCGATGGTCTGCCGAATCTTGGGCGACAACCACCTGAAGAAAGCTCCTGTTCTTGACCACGGAAAGGTCGTAGGCGTTATTAACCGCTCCGACATCACGCAATATGCCATGAAGTCATACTTAGAACGTGAAGGGATTTAAATTTGAAATAAATCAATAGCGAAGGGCATCCTCATGGGTGCCCTTTCGTTTTATCATTACGGATAGGGAGATTTTTATAAAAGGAATTTCAGCAGAAATCTCAAAGGGGATAAAAGAGATTTCGAAAACACTTTACCAATGAAATTTCAAAAGGAGGGGCACTTATGAAGGGAAGCGACCACACTATTTTCACGACGGGACAAATGGGAATCCCTCGCTTCGATTTAACAGGGAAAAAGGCAATTATTACCGGTGTTGGCAGCGAAATCGGCATTGGACGCGCCATTGCACGCACCTTTGCAGCCTACGGCGCTGATCTGGTTATTGCCGATATGGATGCAGAAAAAATTGAGGCACGTGCCAAGGAAATTGCCGAAGAATCGAGGCGTGAACTGGGCACTCAAATAATTCCTGTTCACTGCGATGTTCGCTCCAACGAAGACCAAGAAAACTTGGTCCAAACCGCCATGGATGCATTTGGTCGCATTGACATCTTGGTAAATAATGCTGGGGTTGTTCTAAGCAACGATCAGCTTATTGTAGACACCGATGAAGACGAATTCGATCGCGTAGTGGACACCGACTATAAAGCAGTGTTCTTCCTTTCGCAGCGTGTAGCAAAAATTATGATCGAACAAGAGCAAGGAAACATCATTAACCTTGCATCCGTTGTAGCACGTGTTGCTTCTACCCGTATGGCAGCCTACGCTTCAGCGAAAGCTGCAGTTTTGCAGCTAACACGCTGCATGGCGTTCGAGTGGGCTCGTTTCAATATTCGCGTTAACTGCATTTGTCCTGGCTATATTGACACCAACATGACGCAAACAACCCTCAATAAGCCACGCGCTTATGAGGCAATCACACATCCTATCCCCCATAACCGTAAAGTGGGTGATCCTATGGATATTGCTGCTGCCGCGTTATTCCTAGCATGCGATTGCTCCGATATGGTTAACGGCACCCCGCTCTATGTAGATGGAGCTAGGTCTATTTGGTAGGACTTGCGCAGCGAAGCTTGGCCTATTTGGCAGAGCCAGCACGACGAAGCTTAATTAATTTGACAGGACTCATCCAAAGCCCCTTTTTCGTAAAGGGGCTTTTTCCGTTTAGCGCGAAATAGCAACCTTTCGCACAGAGGGGCTACTAGCCTTTACTACCGCAAAGGGCGAATTTCGCCCGAATTTCGCCCAATAAGACTATTCGACCCAGTTTCGTAACATTTGCGGTAGTAGACTACACCGCAATAAAGTACCCCTCAACAATATGTCCTGAATCGTTGCGAAATCACCTTTCTTTCGATTTTAGAGACGTTTATAGATCGAAAGGAAGGGCCGCCGTGGAACAATTCACCAATATACTTACCGCTATCGATAGTGTTATTTGGGGCCCACCACTTATTGCTCTTATTTTGCTGGGTGGCATTTTCCTTACCTTCCGTTTGCGCGGTCTGCAATTCCGCACCCTTGGCCTTGCACTGAAGTACACCTTCAAGAATGAAGAAGATGGCAAAGGCGAAGTAACCAGCTTTGGCGCACTCTGTACCGCAATGTCGGCAACGGTTGGTACTGGTAACATTGTTGGTATTGCAACTGCGGTTGTTGCTGGTGGTCCTGGCGCCCTGTTCTGGATGTGGTTGGCAGCTATTTTCGGCATGGCAACCAAATTCTCCGAGGGTTTGTTAGCGGTTAAGTTCCGTACCATGGACAAGAAGGGTCACGTTCTTGGTGGTCCGTTCTACTACATCGAAAACGGCATGGGCCAGAAATGGCGTTGGCTTGCTAAAGCATTTGCATTCTTTGGCATGTGCGTTGCTCTGTTTGGTATGGGAACATTTACCCAGATTAACTCTATCTCGAGCGCCGTTACGGGCTTCTTCGATCCTGCAATGTCCCACACCGTAAACATTCTTGGGGGCGAATTTTCCATCGCTACCGTAATTGGCGGTCTGCTTACGGCTGTTTTGGCAGGCATGGTTATTATTGGTGGCCTGAAGCGCATTGCTACCTTCTCTGAAAAGGTAGTACCCGCGATGGTTGTACTTTTCTTGGTGTTCTCGTTCACGCTTATCTTCTACAACATTGACAAGCTTCCTGCAGCACTACTCCTTATTGTTCAGCACGCTTTTGGCTTACAGGCATTCGGTGCAGGTATGTTCGGCGCCATTCTTATCGCTATGCAGTTTGGTCTTGCTCGAGGCATTTTCGCAAACGAAGCTGGTTTGGGTTCTGCCCCAATCGCTGCAGCTGCTGCTAAGACCAACGAGCCTGCTCGCCAGGGTTTGGTAACCATGACTCAGACCTTCATTGACTCCATCATCATTTGTTCCATGACTGGCTTGGCGCTGGTTATGACCAACACCTATGGAATTCCTGGCTTGGAAGGTGCTGCCGTTACCAACGCCGCATTCCAGGCGGGCTTGCCTTTCTTGCCACCTGAGGCAGTATCGTTCATTTTGATGATCTGCTTGGCTCTGTTTGGTTTCACCACAATTTTGGGCTGGAACTATTATGGCGAGCGCTGCTTTGAATACTTCTTTAACCGCAACGCGCGCGGCTTAAAGATTTATCGCTGGCTGTACATCCTCTGCCTCTTCATTGGCCCTTACATGACGGTTTCCGCTGTTTGGACGATTGCCGACATCTTTAACGCTTGCATGGCAGTTCCAAACATGATTGCTCTGTTTGCACTTTCTGGCGTAACCGCCAAGGAAGCTTACAACTACCTGAATCGTTTAAAGAAGGCTAAGGGCGACGAAAAAGCAATGGAACCTCGTCCCGACGATTCGGACGACTGGAAGACGCCAAAGAAAGCGGCGTACCAAAAGATGGAAGAACAGATTCAGCGCAACGGATAAAACTCGCAAGTCGAAGATCATCGACAGCGCACATTCAGTGCTTCGGCTAAAGCAAGCCCGACAGGAAAAAATCAGCGCATCGGCTAAAACGAGCCCAGCACAACGGATAAAACTCGCTGACCGATGATCTTCGACCGAAAACCGCTCGAATTTCCGTTCGTCGCTTTGTTAACACGTTTTTAATGCACAAAACCCAAAACAACGTGTAGACTAACGCTTGCAAAAAACATCCTCACTGAAGTGTCTTGAATCGTTTTGAAACTGGACATGGATGGGGTCTCTGGAGAATCCCAGATTTACTGGGTGCCGAAGGGGCAAGGTTTCGCACCACTAAGCGGACCGAAACTCTCAGGCAAAAGGACAGAGCATCATATTCGCCCAAGCGAATTCTTTTTTTCTGTATCCTCCAGATGCTTTATCTGTTTCCTGGAGGCACCCGAGAGACAACGCGTTTTAAGCAGTACAGCACGCCAAAGGCAGCTCAAGAGCCAAAAGACCAAAAGGCAGCGCTTCAAAACGTCAAACTCTCGAACTTCCCCAACGTTTCAAACATCCTTTCAGCACCTCTTTTGAGGATCAGTATTGGTCGGAAAAGAAGAAAGGTTTGTCTTGGACGCATTCAACGAAATACTTGGTGTCATAGATACATTTATCTGGGGTCCACCCCTTATTGCCTTAATTCTTTTGGGCGGTATTTTCCTTACCGTTCGTCTTCATGGTTTGCAGTTCCGCACCCTTGGCAGAGCGCTGAAGTACACCTTCAAAAACGAAGAAGACGGCAAAGGCGAAGTTACCAGCTTTGGCGCACTTTGTACCGCAATGTCTGCAACCGTTGGTACTGGTAACATTGTAGGTATTGCAACTGCCGTTGTTGCTGGTGGTCCTGGCGCTCTGTTCTGGATGTGGCTTGCTGCACTGTTTGGTATGGCAACCAAGTTTTCCGAGGGTTTGCTGGCGGTTAAGTTCCGTACCATGGATAAGAAGGGTCACGTCCTTGGTGGTCCGTTCTACTACATCGAAAACGGCATGGGCCAGAAATGGCGTTGGCTTGCAAAGCTGTTTGCTTTCTTTGGTATGTGTGTAGGCTTGTTTGGTATTGGTACCTTTACCCAGGTAAACTCCATTTCTAGCGCTGTTACGGGCTTCTTTGATCCCGCTATGGCGCATACCGTTAATCTGTTCGGCGGCGAATATTCCATCGCTACCGTTATTGGCGGTTTGGTTACTGCAATTTTTGCCGGCTTGGTAATCATCGGTGGCTTGAAGCGTATTGCAACCGTATCGGAGCGCGTTGTTCCTGGCATGGTAGTAATCTTTTTGATTTTCTCGTTCACACTTATCTTCTACAACATCGACAAGCTTCCTGCGGCACTGCTCCTTATTGTGCAGCATGCCTTTGGTTTGCAGGCATTCGGCGCGGGTATGTTCGGTGCCATCCTTATTGCAATGCAGATGGGTCTTGCTCGAGGCATTTTTGCAAATGAAGCTGGTTTGGGTTCTGCTCCAATTGCTGCGGCTGCTGCTAAAACCAACGAGCCTGCTCGCCAGGGTTTGGTAACCATGACTCAGACCTTCATTGACTCCATCATCATTTGCTCCATGACTGGCTTGGCACTGGTTATGACCAACACCTATAACATTCCTGGTTTGGAAGGCGCCGCCGTTACCAACGCTGCATTCCAAGCAGGTTTGCCCTTCGTTCCTTCTGAAGTGGTTTCTTTCATCCTTATGGTGTGCTTGGCGCTGTTTGGCTTCACCACTATTTTGGGTTGGAGCTACTATGGCGAGCGCTGCCTTGAATATTTCAGCAATCGTAATCTGAAAGCAGTTAAGGTATATCGCTGGCTGTATATTGCCTGCATTTTCATTGGTCCTTACATGACCGTATCGGCTGTTTGGACCATTGCTGATATCTTTAACGCTTGCATGGCGGTTCCAAACATGATTGCGCTGCTGGCACTTTCTGGCGTAACCGCAAAAGAAGCACGCAATTATCTGAAGCGTTTGAAGGATGCAGGTGGCGATGAAAGCAAGATGGCTCCTCGCCCTGACGATTCCGAAGACTGGAAAACCCCTAAATCTGTTGCTAACAAGCAGATTGAAGAAACATTTGCTGGATAGATTTGTAGGCTCGAAAAATGCCCGAGAAAACGCTTATAAAATAGCGTCTATAAAGAAGATTGAAAGACCCTTGGTTTAGACAAGCCAAGGGTCTTTACCTAAAAGCGAAGCATCAAAGCATATAGAGCAAAAGCGGTGAGTTTCACTATTTTGGACTCCCGCCATTTTGAAACTCTCACCATTTCGGAGCGGACGCTTTAACTCCCTCAAGGTTGTTAACCCTTAGCTTCATTAGCAATGAATGGAAGCATATACAACGGAAGATAAAATACTTGTCCGCCTTCTCGCGGATCTAAAACACTACGAATGCAAATTCATCTATATCTTGGCGAACATGGAAAATTCGCCAAACCACAAGCTCGGAAGCATTGTGGGTATAGACTATCCGATAATTACCAACGACATATGTTTTATAGCCTTGTCCTTCTAGCGAACTATCGCTATGAGGTTTTCCTAGATCAGGAAATTCACAAAGTCTTTCTAGTGCCTTCTGGATATCAGCTATCGTTTGTCGCGCAACATTAGGCAAACCCAAAGCTTCACCAAGATAAATAGCAATAGACTCTAGATCGAGAAGCGCACGTCTTCGATATCGTAATTCAAGCATGGTTTGCTTCTTTCTATCTTTCTTCCTGCCCCTTGCGCTTTTCCTTATTGTTCCCAATGCTTGAATATCTCATTTAGATGTTTATTTACCTGATCAGACGAAAACGTTTCGTTATTGTATTTAGCCTCGATTTCGGCCTCACGAATTTTTTGCGTTATGCGAAGGTGCTGCATTTGGTTTTCGTAGGCCTGGCTATCCATTACCACTAAAGAAGCCTTGCCATTTTTTGTCATAAAAATCGGTTCTTGACTAGATTTAGCTTGATCACAAACCTCATTAAGGTTTGTTCGCAAATCGCTAATGGGACGAATGAGTGGAAGAGCGGTTTGTACTAAAGACATAACTATCACCCCGTATTTTGGATCTAATTTATTACGCCTGGTCATAGGTCGTATTTCAGTTGCAAGTCAACACTTTAATTAGCAAATAATTTGCTCGCTTTTTAAGTCCGACAATTCAACAGAAGTTTAATAGCGAATAGCATTAATTGGTAATTTATATAGATATTTATATCTAATTTCTCTATATTTTTCTACTCTTTAAGATATATTCTTTGTTTTTCTATTAAGAGCTAGCTAACTTATTTCGAAATAGAGAAAGCCCCGAAGCTTTAATTGCTTCGGGGCCTTTAGCGATTCAAAGGTGTCTAGCTATTCAACCTTTATCTCTTTTTCGGGGCTTCTTACTCTTCGCCCTTGGTCCTGAATCTCCTATAAGCAACAGTGCCCATTACGATTGCCCACAATCCAAGAAGGCCAAATGCTCCTGCAAGAAGCGGCAATATCTTATTGTCGCCCGTTTGAGGAAGTTCTGTTCCTGGCAGAGATTCATTGTTCAAGGTAACAACTGCCACGCCGCTGCTTTCAGTAACTGAAGCGTTCTGCTTCATATCGGCAACCGAAGTATCTGCAACCTGAACTGTTCCGTCTTCGAATACCAGCAAATCAAGCGAACCGCTTGGTTGTGCATAGCCTTCAGGAGCCTTGGTTTCCGTAACGGTGTAAAGCGTTCCTTCTGCAGAGCCTGTCAGCTGCAACTGATGGAAGACGATGCCATTTTCGTCAGATGTGAACGTCTTTTCCGTCTGACCATCAGGGAATTCTCCTTCGACTCTGAATTCAGCGCCAGCCAAAGGAGCTCCATTAGGTGCCTGTTTTACCAGCGTTACTTCCAATGGATTATCCGATACCGTTACTGCATCCTTCGCCTGACCAATAGTAAATGCTGCTGGCGGGAAGAATCCTGTACCGATAGTGCCGTCAGCCTGTACTGTGAAGGTAAGAGTATCGGTTAACAGCTCATAGCCTGCAGGTGCTTTCGTTTCGGTAAGGGTATATTCCTGACCTGCAATTAAACCAGACAGAACCGCTGTACCATCTTCGCCTGTTGTAGCGGTTACCGAATGACCTGCAGAGCTGCCGTTATTAGAGCCCGTAGCAGTAGCAGTAAATTCAGCACCAGGCAGCAAGCCCTGTCCGCCATCTGTCTTAGTAATAGTTACTTCAACAAGATGATCGGTTGCACTAATAACTGCCGTGCCACCATCGGTAGAAGCAGTATAGGTACCCGTTCCGTTCTTGCCTGCCATAGCAACCGATTCCGCAGCGGAGCCTTCGCCTGTAGTAGAGGAATCAACCGCAGTCGCTACTCCTACGATTGCAGAATCCGTAGTGCCATCAGCGTTTGTGGCGTCATCGGCAATGATAGAAATTACGCCATCGGTATCAACCGTAAACTCAACAGACCCAGCTAACTCGTAACCACCAGGAGCGGTTACCTCAGTAATGGTGTACTTCTCATTTGCAATCAATGCCGCAGAAGGAATGCTTGCTACACCATTGGCATCAGTTGCGCTCAGAGTTATCTCGGTTTCATTTGCGTAATTACCCGCAAAGATTCCCTGAACAGTAAAGATTGCATTTGCAAGCGGCGCGCCTGCTTCGTCAGTCTTTACCAGCTGAGCTTCGATTGGAGTATCAGCGGCAGTAAAGGTTACAACGCCATCTTCTCCTTCAGCCACGGAGTATCCCTCAGGTGCATCCTGTAAGGTAACTGTGCCATCCTTTTCAACCGTAAAGGTTACATCGGGCAGCAATTCATAACCTGCAGGTGCAGTTACTTCGTGCAGGGTGTAGGTTTCGCCGCCCACGAGGCTCTTAAATTCAGCTAAGCCATTTTCGTCAGTGGTTAGCGTTTCATGGAGCACACCTTCTTCGACAGAAGCACCGTGATAAAGCTCAAATGTTGCGTTCTGCAATGCTGCTTCACTGTTGGTACTGCTCGTCTTTTCCAGAGTTACCTGGATAGGCGTGTTGTGAGCAGTCAAAACAATCGCTCCACTTTGATCAGAAGAGATCGTAAAGCCTTCTTCGCCTTCAGCTGCTTGTTTCGAATCTCCTGCTTCAACGATATTTCCGTCTGTTCCTACGGTGAACTGGAACGCATCAACAAGCTCATAACCAGAAGGTGCAGTAGTTTCTGTCAACGTATATGTTTCGCCAGCGACTAAGCTATATTCTTTGTCGTTGTAGTTCATGCCCGCAAACGAGAACACATTGCCCGTTGTAGTAAACGGAATTTCCAACTTTTCAGTTTTGTGCGTTTCGTCGTTTACGAAAGTACCTGACAGCGTAAACTCGGCACCTGCTAAAACGTTTTCACCGAGATCTTTCTTTATGAAGCCAACCTCGATGGGCTCGTCTGATGCCATTATTGTTACCCCGTCGGCACCAACAGCAAAACCAGGATCGCCCACACCAACAGATGGCGAGGTATTAGTCAGCTGTCCGCTTTCTGTTACCTGGAAGTTCCACTCGCCCTTAATAAGCTCAAATCCGTAAGGTGCTTGCGTCTCCGTAATAGTGTAGGTACGACCAGGCACAAACAAAGCGCTTAGATTTTCAGATTCCGATCCTTTATAGACCAGCGTTCCGTCATCAGTCGTAGTAAAAGTGCGAGTTTCGTCAGATTTGCTTCCTGCAAATTGACCAGTTATCTCAAATACTCCACCTGCAAGATATGTTGCAGTATCGTCAGTAGCAACTTTAACGAGCGTAATTTCTACAGGCTGATTAACAACCTGAACTTCGAAAGCATTCGAACCGACTTTCGAATAACCCGTAGGCACTTGCTGATTAACAGTTCCATCTTCAGCAACAGAGCCTATCGCTTTAATTTCACCATTATCCGCAACTTGAATACGCAAGGTTCCTACAACCTTCTCATAGCCTTCAGGCGCTGAAACTTCTGTAATGTCATAGGTTCCGCCAACCATCAGTTGAGCAGTCATCTTAATGACACCATTTGAGTCAGTAGTCATCTCGATTGCTTCAGTACCACCACCCGCAAAGGTAGAGCCATCGACAGGCGTTATAGAGAAGGTAGCGTTTTCAAGCACTGCACCTGCAGTGCCATCATCGGCCGCAGGGGCACGCTTAGTAATTTGTAACTCGACAGGTTCATTGGTCGCCGTGAAGGAAATCTGATCACCATTGACAGTCCAACCGTCAGGGACCTCGCCATCGACATCAATCTCGCCGCGGTCATCCATATAGAACGTGATTGGCTTGGCTGTCTCGGTGATATAACCCGCAGGCGCCTGGTCCTCGATCAGCGTGTACTTAACGCCGCCCAGAAGACCATCGGTGATATTGATGTTGCCGTTCTCGTCGGTGGTGTAGGTATGCGTCGTGTCGTTGTCAAACATAACCTTACCGGTCAGTCGGAACGTGGCACCCTTAAGGAGCAAGTCGCCGTCCGCCGAGCTCACCTTCGTCAGCTTGATGGCCATAGGCTGGTTGGTTGCAAGGAATGAGAAGGCCTCAGTACCCTGGCCGTCAATATTTGTACGTTCGTAGCCATCAGGTAAATCAGCCTTTTGACCCTGATCATCAACGACCGTCAGGTAGCCGTCATTCTCAACAAATATGCGGAATGAATCATCTACGGGATCGTAGCCTGAAGGACCTGCAACCTCGTAAATCTCATAGGTGTTGCCGACTACAAGCTGACCCTTCAGCGTAGCGTAACCGCTCTTTTCTGTGGTAAGAGTCTTAGCATCTGTCGTGCCATCAGCAAACGTGCTGTCATCCACCGGCGTCACGGTGAACTTGGCGCCGTTAAGCGCTTCACCTGTTGGACCCTGCTTATTGATACGCAGGTCGGTCTGGACGTTCGGAACTGTAACGCCCGCAGACATGTTCTGACTATCGCGATTAATAGTGAACTCAGAGCTCGTCACTGGACCATTGCCGTTCTCGGGCAAATAACCAGGCGCAGTTGATTGCTCCACAAAACGATACGTGTTCCAAGTAAGACCAGTCACCTGTAACTGACCAACTGCGAGATCGCCAGTATCAGTCGCAGTGGCAGTATTACCATCATCGTTGAAGGCAAGCTCGTAGCTATTGCCCGTCTCAAGACCATCTGCAACCTTTACCCACGTACCATCGGCTTGCTTCATCTGCAGCTCGAACGTAGCATTGATCGCAGTGTTGTTACCGCGCTTATTGAGCGTTACTTGACCAAACTGACGATAATTAAGCACACCTGAACCATTCAGTAGCTCACCCTGCACGACCTTGAAGTCGATCGCACTCCAAGCGCCCTGGCTGTTTACATCAAACACGCGGTTGTCATCATTATCCTCAAGCGTGAATGTCGCGATGAAGCGATTTTTATCCGTTACGACGTAGCCCTTGTTAGAAGTCTCCGTCAGACGATAGTCGCCCTTCTCGAGATCAGAGATAGAGAGTAGGCCATTCTGGTCGGTCGAAAAACTTCCCAGAGCCTCATAGCCGCCCGTGGAGCCCTCTGCCTTATATTCCAGTTGGAATGTAGCGCCCGAAATGCCAGCAAGCGGAGTAGTACCACTATCGGCATCACGCTTCATGAGCGAGATGTTTGCACCGAACTCTTCGTTGCCCATGGACTTTCCTACAGGCGCATTCGTGGTCGCATAGTGGTTATCCTGCGTGATCTCAAGAATCTCACTCTTGGCATCCTCGCCCGTAGGCAAGACAGCACCAGGAGTTGCGTTCGTCTCAACGAAGTAGTACTCGCCTTCGGGTAAACCGTCAGAAAGCTTGGTGTACTTGCCACCGTAGGTGAGATCGAACGTACCGCCGCTAGCAGTCGTATTGATAGCAGTACCGTTACCCACCGTGATCACCTTGCCATTGGCATCAGAGGCAAGGCCCTTGACGATGAGCTCGTCTTTACCGTCGTTGTCGCAATCAACACGATAAAGATCGAACGTCGCGCCCTTAAGACCTGTGGCGTCGCCGTCGCTAACGTTGCCGTTATCCGAAACGAGTTTCGTAAGTTCAAGATGGCCACGAAGAACAGGGTCAACTGCATCAACCGTAATAATGGCATCAACACCAGGCTCATCGCCGTTTTCTACTGCACCCTGAGTGGTAGAAGTAATTTTACCGTCGGCAGTAATAACAATTGGTACATCAGGTGCCTTTGCATAACCAGCAGGTGGATTTCCCGTTTCAGTGACGGTGTAGGAACCAGCATGCAGGCCAACAATATAACCAGCTGCACCTTCAGCAGTCATCTTATAAGCATCGGTTTTCACGTCAGCCTTAGTAGCACCGCCTTCAGGATTGACCCATGTGATAACAGCCCCATCCGCTGCGCGCTCCCAAACGGCATAAGTCTTGCCATTCGCTACCACAGACAGCTCGATGCCATTCAGGCTCTCGGGAGCACTCGCGCCGTCAGTGCCATGCCAATCGCTCAACTTGTCCAGCGTGAAGCGGGTAGCAACGTTGGTAATATCAGTATTGGTCTGGGCACCATCCTCTACCGTAGTACCACCAGCATCTGCTGTGCCATAGGTGGGGTAGAAACCTTCAGACGTACCAGTACCTGCTTGCTCTTCAGCCCAATACGTATAAGCTTTGTCGTTTTCATCAGCAGCAGGCAGATTGGTATAGGTGAACGTCCATGTGCCGTCACCATTGTCAGTCCACGTTGGCTGTGCAGGATCCGATCCATCTTTCATCTTAACCTGCTCAGCAGTATTTACATCATCGCCTACTTGACGCCAAAGGGTCATCTTAGGCGCATTATCTTTGTCGAATGCAGGAGTGAAGCTTGTGCCATAGTCATTCCAGTTCTTCGTGCCAGACAAATCGACTGTACGCAGTTCGTTGTTGAAAGATTGACTATCAGGATAGTCTCCCGTACCAACCGTGCCCGTTGCCACGTAATAACGATGCGCCGTGTCGGTGTCTTCTACCTGCTGGGCACCCTTCACGTCATAGCTACCAGGCACCTGTTCGACGAGACGGTATTCGTACTTGTAGCCATCCTCATCGCAGTCGGGAAGATTCTTCCATGTAACCGTCACGCTGCCGTCAGCACCAACCGTGACATCATGGTTTTCGTCACCTGTCATGCCGTTCGATATAGTAAAGCTAACTACACCGTTTTGCGTCGCGCTACCATCGGGCTTCGCTGCAGATCCAGCTTCAACAACCCAGCCCCAGTCGCCATTTTTTGTCTTGGACTGCAAGAAGTATGTCACAGTCCAGTTGTCACCATCCGCAGGACGGGTACCCCAAGCATCTTCTACGCTACCTACAGTGTCATTCGACCACGACTTGGTAGCCTGGACACTCGTTGCTTCCAAGGTATTCGTGATAGAGGTAGACGACTTTGCGCTCTCTACCTCAGTTGTTTCCTGAGCAGGTTGGTAAGGATGATACTCTACATATTTACCATCACCATCAGGCGATGCAATATCCTCATCTCCTATCTTGGTTTCTACTACGCGATATTGAATCTTATTAAGGTCGCTTTCAGAATTCAGGCGAGCAATAAGCGGCAACTTTGACCATGAACCCTTCCAGCCATTATCTGCCTCGAGGGTACGAGTTACAAAATCAGCATTGAATCCCTGCTTATTCAGCTCTTCCACACTTGCAAAATTCTGCCATACCTCATAGGCATTCCGCCATTCGGAATAGTTGCCTTGCTCAGTGCCATCATCGTTAATCTCCACGTAACGTGCCTGCAGCTCAACGGTCACCGTTTCAGGACGTAAGCCATAAGGATCGTCACCGTCAACCCAGTTCTTCGCCACAGTCGCCTGACCATTCAAAGCATTTTCCAGTTTGAAACCAACAGTCGACGTCGATGCCACCGATGACTCCCCTGTCACAATGGTGTAGTGATTCTCTGCACCACTAGGTAGCGTCTCGACTACTTTGTAAGTCCACGCCTGACCATTAGGCGCCCACTTCTCAATGTTCTTAAGTTCGAACGTCCAGTCGCCCGTATCCTCTTTAGCAGTCCAATTGAGATAGTTTTCTTCATCAGGATTGTTGATCTGCGTGGTCACATTCTCCGTCACGCCTCCTGCAGTGCGCGTGAAGGTAAGCTCGAGATCAGTAGGACGTACGCTGAAGATATTGTTAAAGTCGTCCCACTTCTTAGTGCCCTTAAGATCAGCAGACTCAGGGTTGTATTTATTAGCAAACGTTACATCGACGACTTCATCTTCGGCGATCACCGAATTAGTGATCCCACCATCCTGGTCGAAGGTTCCCAGATCAGGCGACTGCGTCGCACCGTTGGCATCAGTGCCCGCCTTCAGCTGGTCGCTTCCAAGCTGAAGATCGCCTACACCCAATGTGGTTTCATAACCATTGATATCAGTTTCGGTGACATAGTAAATCCAGTAACTACCATCAGGAGCATACACTTCCAAATTCTTAAATGTGTGGGTATCAGAACGGTTGCCCTCCGTCCCCTCCTGGCTCTCCTGGAACTCCGCCTGCGTAATGGTATGTGAAGCAACCGCCTGCGCAGCGCTCTTTTCACCATCGCCGGTCATGTAGTAGCGATATACCGTATAGGTAACATCAGGATAAATACTGTCTGTTGCGTCACGTCCATCAAAGAGCTTCTTTACCGTCAAATTGCCCTTATCGGTATTAGTGCTATAGATATTGCGCAGCAAGAACGAGCCTGTTTCACCATGCTGAATAACAAAGATGTGCTTGTTGAGAGGATTGTTCGTACCATCAGCGTCACGAATATCCGTCAAATTAATGCTCGTACCGTCGCCTTCGGGATCCAGTTCTTTGTCAGTAAAGCCACCAGTTTGGTTATACAGTCCCCAAATTACTTCAACCGCACGATATTCATACAGGTTGCCATTTTCGTCATAACGTGGCAGAGCCTTACCTTCATAATCTTCGGTAATTGTGTAGGTATATTGATTTGTTGCTGTTTCAGTAAGTTCGGAAGTTTCCGCAACAGCACCTTCCTTGATTACCCAATTGCCACTGTCATCTTTCTTAAGGAACATATCGGACCATTCGGCATCGTTCGCAAGCTTCTGTTGCAGATAGACTGTAACCTCGGGCAGATCCGTCTGCAGCACATTACCAGGGATGTTTTCCCATAACTTTGTGCCGTTAGCAGTAAGGGTGCCTGTAAGCGTATTTACAAAGATGCCATCCTCGTGAATTGCCCAGCCAGTACCGTCCTGAGTTGGGTCGGTGCTTTCTGTTTCGCTAACTTTAATTGCACGATCGTTCTCTTCTACATCTGCCAAATTATCGTATTTAAACGTTCCAGGAGCATAACCGAGCGACGTACCATCGGCAGACATAGACTCCGTAGCATAATAGGTAATCTCATAGCCGTCGCTGTCATACTTAGGCAAATCAGAAATGGTTACCTTCTGATTATTGGTAGCGTCACCGCCCTCGCCAGCTGCCTCCCACAGGAAGTGAACGTAGCCATCAACCTGCTTAGGTTCGTTATCGCCACTTACTTGCCACAATGTTAAATAGATGTCGGGGCGCTGCTTCAGGGTGTCGTTTACATAGGCATCATGCCATTCCTTATAGAACACCACGTCGCGCACACCAGAGCGTGAGTTCGTGAAATCAATATCCTGCTCATCTTGGAAGTGACGCTCATTCGGAATAACCGTATATTCATCTTTGGTTTTACTGCTGCGATAGTCGCCCGCATCAGCCTTCCAGTCTTCCTCTACGGTGTAATGAACGTTCAGCCCATCAGCATCATATTTCGGCAGACCCTCGAACACGTAATCGGAGGTCGCCTTAGTCGTGTCCACCGTTACCTGTGCGCTGCCGCGCCCATCGCCATCAGCATCATTCACGATGGTTGCCTTTACAGGCTTGCCATTGGCATCAGTAATCTCAAGTGTATTGCCGCTTACAGATACCTGCAGGTTGCCTTCATCGTTAAGCAAGAAAGCATTGTCGTATTCAAGGCAGGAAAGTGTAAGGGTTGCCTCGGGACGTGTTTTGTCCTCGTCGGCTCCTAATCCGTCTTTCCATTCCTTAGATACCGTAATATCCAACAAACCTAAACGGCGATTAGTAATCTCGCATGATTGCATGCTCTCGTTATAGCGAGTTTTTACTTCGTAAACATGCTGTTCAGTTGCTACGCGTTTGTTATCGGGATTAGTCCACGCTGCATTGACCCACGCTTCGTCGGCATACTGATCTTCAGCCTCGTTGCGCGTAAGAACCTCGTACACCGTATCGTCGTCGGTCGTCTCGGTACCCTTGTCGTCGACAAGCGCAATCTCGCGAACTTCAAAGTCCTTGTACGTCAAGCCGCCAATAGGCACGTCAATTTCGGCAAACCACAACTCGGACGATGTAAGGTCAATTGTGTCGTGCAATACACCATCATCATCGATCCACTCAACAGGCTCGTTTGCGCTGTACTTATAGAGAGGATCACCGTTCTCATCCTTGGCCTTAGATTCCATGTCGTGCGTTGCAACAAGCTGAGCACGAACTTTCAAACGATGAGCAGCGTCATCGCCATCCAGCCAGTACTTGGTCACACGAATCTCGGAACCCTCACCCTCAGGGAAGTAGTTATCGATACGCGTTGTGCGTGTATCAGGATCATAAGTGCGCTCACTGTGCCAATTATCCTTTTTGACTTCCAGCACTATGTAGTTATAACGCACACCGTCGGGTGAATACTTAGGTAGGTTTTCGAAATCGCCATGATAGGAACTAGTTTCTTGCCAGGTAGCGTCACCTAGCCCATCGATTGGCGTAGCATTGTCGTCAGTTTTGCCATCAAGGGTAAATTCTCCAATTTTTACACCATCTTGATAAAGCTCCACCTTAGCAACGCCGTCATCATAGGCGGAATCAGGCGCAATTTGCGCCAGGGTTCCGTCGGGCTGTTCCCAATATTTATCTACGTGTTGGTCGGTAATATTTTCAAACGTATTGACGATTTGCGTAGAATAGCTTCCATCATCGCCAACCGTTGTTGTTGGCGTGGAGGTGAACTCCAGCGTTTCAGGATTTCCTTCAGCATCAAGCACGTTAATGGTGAAGCTACCGCCACCATTTCCGTCCGCTACAAAGTTAGTTTCTTGATCGTTGAAGGTAACATTGCTTTCTACCCAGCGATACTCAAGTTCCTTTCCGTGAGCATCATACTTAGGGAATGTTCCTGTAATTGATTTTGTTAATGTTTCAGCATTCCATCCTGTAAGAGTTTGAACCGCATTAGAGGAATCAACCTTTTGCCATTCTCCATCAGTTCCCTTTACACGACATTGCGCAGTAAACTCGCATACTACTTCCTGAAGGTCGTCCTGGAAAGCTGCGATCTCCCACGATTTGGTCATTTCGGTACTAGTAGTGCCCGTAATGCGGTTGGAAACAATACCTTCATTCGGATTATCGCCGCCATTATAGACAAAGTGGTCGTTCGAAGGACGTTCGTTGCTGTTGAGCGAAGTCCACGTACCGTCAGGAAGCTCGTAAGTGGGTGGCGTGTCGTTAACGGTGCCATCCTGCGCCACAGAGCCGAAAACCTGCTCGTATCCAGAGATGGCTTCTTCGCGAAGCGCATAGACATACGGGTAGCCGTCAGGATCGTACTTAGGAAGTTGATCGATGGCGTCTCCATAGGTGTTGCGAAGCAGTGCATGCAAGTCAACCGTACTGCTTGAGCCCGCAGGCAGGGTCACCTGGACATAAGACGCTGCACTGTTGGAAGAAGTGCCACCAGAGACAGATGCATCTTGACTAAGCGTGACCTGTGAAGCAGTCTCCGCCGAACCACCGTTCAACGAGTAACGCCACAGCGTGAAAGTCACCGCGGGGCGCTTCGTAGTATCGCCATCGTCGAGCCACTGCTTGGTGCCGTAGTATTCAGTGGTTCCTGCATGACGCAGCGTCATGGTACCGCCTACATATGTAGCAGTAGTATCACTACCGTGGTTTGCGGAAGCGGAATTATCATACGTAGGCTGATAGTAATCTTCAGTGTTTTGTTCGCCATTGTATTCAATGTGGTAGACGATAGGATAACCATTTTCGTCATAGGCAGGCACCGTGCCCGTAATAGTGCAAGTCTTACCATCGCTCGACGTATTGAGCTTGAGATCGCCGGCCTCTACCGCCTGCGCGATGCTGACGCTTCCCTTATCCTGGTTGTCGATAGTTGCGCCAAATTGGAAGTCATTTTCTTCGTTACTACCGAACACATCAGGAAGGGCCTCGGTGCCGATCTTGCCAATAACGGTAAATTCTATGTCAGTAGTGAGCATCTTGTATTGATGGTCCCATTGAGAGCTGGTGCCATCAACATAACCTGGATAAGCGTTGGTGTCGACGAGCTTCCAGTCAAAATACTCCGTGGTTGTGGTGGAGTGAAAGATCTGCTCGCCAGCTTCATTATAGGTAGGATTACCATCATCATCGAGCGTAGGTGACGTAACGACGGTCGCCACGGAACCCGGAAGTGCATGAGAAAGCACTTCGTAGGTGTTGGTTGCGGTCTGAGTAATATCAACCAGCGGCATAGTTGAAAGCTGAATAATTTGCTCGACTGACAAATGCAGATCGTTAATAGCTTGCTGAGGAACAACGTAACGCCCATCAGGGTCTTGCACTACGAGAGGCTTGTATTCATTCGTGCCCTGAACGGCATAGTACGGGATAAACCCATTCTCCAAGCTTTCAGTCGAAGGTCTACTACCAGAGTTGTTATCACACCACGTAATAGTGGAAGAAACCTGCTTATTAATGGATACCTGATACGTAGTCGTCGACTCAATTACCGCATTAGCCCCGTCACTTAGAGCATTCGCAGATTCTTGAGCTTCTACTTCGCCCTTATTTATGCCCGTAATGTCGTTGATGATATTGTGTGCTGCATGCCATGCATCCAACACCGCTTGTTTGGTAGGAAATACCACATCAACGTTATTTTCCCTACCATCTTCGGCAATCTGAGCCGTCCAGGTCTGTTTCAGTTCCTGACCATCACCCAACAGCGCCGAGCTAAACGTTGCTTTCAAATCCACAAAACCACGCACAACAGCGTTGGTGTCTTCTGTTGCACCCGCTTCAACAAAGGTGATTTTCAGTTTGCCGTTTTCCGTCTTAGCATCGGCGATTTTTTCGGTCGTTTCGGTTCCGTCTTCATTCAGGCGGAATACTTCATAAGTTGCATTTTCAAACGTAAGGAAGTTAGGAAGGGTTGTTTTAATCCAGTCGTCTACCAAAAGCTTATCTTCGCCTGGATTGAGCCTGAAATCTACACGGAACGTTGCAGGAATAGTAGAAGGAAGTTCGTCGTTTTCGAGCGATTCAATTTCAGAAGTTTCAACCGTAAGCTTTGCGCCTAAATCGCAAGCATCCAGCTTGGACTGCCAAGCAAATGGATCGCGCTGATCTTCGGCATCTTCAGATTCAGAGGGGTCTTTAGAATCATTATTGGTATCGTCATCTTCAGACGAGGTGGAATCGTCTTTTTCGTCGGTGGTTCCAGAATTGTCTGAATTTCCGTCGTCATTCGACGAGGAATCAGAGTTGTTGCCTTTATCGGAAGTGCCATTTCCATCCGAGGAACCATTTTGGTTGCCCTGGCTACCGTTTCCAGAAGAAGCGTTGTTTCCATCTGAGCTAGAACCCGAATTGGAACCCGCACCGTCATCAGAACCGCCGCTCGATCCATTATCAGAAGAGCCACCAGAACCTTGACCAGATTCGGATGAGGAACCACTCGGAGTGCCATTATCTCCACCAGTAGCATTATTGCTACCAGTAGATGAGCTACCAGATGAACCGTTATCGCCATCTTGATTAGATGAAGAACCATCATCTGAATAGGTGGCAATCCGCTCGTTATTAAGCGGTTCGGCAGAAGCTTGACTTTCATACGTAAACGCCGTGACTGGCAGCATGGTAAATACCAACAGCACCGCCATCACAATGTTGAAAGCTTTATTGCGTGCGTCAATTAAAGCTTCAGCCTGACCGTATCGTCTCCTACTGAACGACTTCATACGGATTTCCTTCCCTAGCAACTTCCCAACAAACAAAATCAATGTATTAAGCAAAACGCCAAATCAGGATAGAAATCGTACCCTCCCTTACCGTGAAGAAAAAAGAGCATAGCTGCTCCAAAAATAAGAAAAAAGCAAATTCCCTCCCGAATGCATTTGCTTAAAATCCCCTAAAACGAAGTGTTACTTTGCAACGATTAAGCAACGTGCATTTGACCAGTTTTAGGGCATAAGAATGCATATTGTAGATTAATGCTAGCACTTTTAGTAATACCTGTTCAAGTGGTTAAAATTTGTTTCCTAACAAATGTTGGTAAATTTGTCGCATTTTTTGTATTTTGCGTGAATTGAATATGGAGGCAGCGCCTGTAGTAAGAAATCACGCCACCTTGCAAGAAGCTGCATCGTCCAGTTACTATTCGTATATAAGATTGAAAGCAATCTAAATAGAACTTTCGGCAGTCACGAGATTAATACCTGCCGAAATGTCAGCCATACGATTCAAGATAGGTACCCTAATGGAACAGCCTTTAAATAATGAAACCCCTTCTGCAAACTCTGCAAACTCTGCAAACCCCACGAACCAGTCAAACCCTGCTAATTCTGCCAGTTCAGCAAACCCTGCCGAGTCCCCAACCTCTAACGGAAGCACTACCGCCCCAAAGAAGCCTCGTTTCCGCATAAGGGGCTCCTTCATTGGCTTTCTTGCGGGTGCGCTGATTATTATTGGTTTGCTGGTTAATTCCTGCGTATTTTCTTCCCAAGTTGGAGCACTTTCCGTGCAGGTAAACACGAGCGATCCTGCTATCGAACAAGTTGAAGTGGACGTTTACAAAGGTATTGCATCAGAGGTTCTTACCGACGACAAGCCAGACAACGACCCTGAAGCACTCTGCACGATAGCCGTAGACACTAATTCCGCATGCACCATAAGTGAAGTTTCCGAGCAGGGGACCTACACGCTTATGGTGAAACCCGTCTCTGGCGAGACAACAGATGGTCAATCAGACGCACAATTTCAGAGTCCTAAACCTCAAATTATTAACTTAAAGACCGACGACATTACCCTAGTGTTTGAGGTAGAAGGTTAGTCGAAATATCTTTGTCTTTATATTGCCTCTCACGTAGCAACCAAAACTGAAGTAAGAAAATGCTATTTTCGCTCTGTCGAAAAGCTCTTTAGTGTGCAGTTTCAAGTGCGGCTTTCCCATTTTTTTACCATGTTGACGGTCAAAGATATCCAGCTTATAAGGTTCTAACTTCAGGTAAATTAGGACGCTGGCGGACTTTACCAAACACAACTTCGTCGGCGAAATCGTAGACTTTTTTGGTGATGTCGTCTGTTTTGATGCGCGGGTCACCATGGACGCCGCCAGGAATTAAGTCCATACGAGTCCTGTCTTCACCGCACATATACTTCACTTTGTTATACATGTTGACTGTTTGCGTATAGGCGACAATCGGATCTGCTAAACCTTGCACAAAATACGTGGGTGGAAAATCTTTCGTTACAAAGTTAATCGGACTTGCCATTGCGGCGATGCCTGGATTGTCGAGTGCGCGACATCCAAGTTCGATGTTGGAATTCAATGCCATGCCTGGTCTGTCATCGTCCAAGCCATCAGGTGATTCGGCAAGCGCATGCATCTCTTCTGCACTGATATACGTATTGAGCTCAGCTTGATATAAATCGCTCGGAGCATAAAAAGAAACAAAACCCTGGATCTCACTGCTTTGGTCGGCATTGCCCATAGTTAAATCTTCGAAAGTTGGCTTGCCGTTGGTGGCGCAGCACATGCCAAGAATATGCCCACCAGCAGAATTGCCCCATGCCACAATTATATCGGCGTTGTAACCATATTCATGCGCATGAGCACGCAGGAAGCGAATCGCCGCTTTTACATCAAGCACTTGAGTCGGCCAGCACCATTTGGGCGCCAAACGATATCCGATAGAAGCGAGTGCATAACCCTGAGAAGGCGCTTTCCAAACACCTGGAACGGTGTTGTAGTTAGTCAGCTGCTGGACCCATCCGCCGCCATTGACGTACACTAGAAGCGGATAATCGCCAGCATCGCCTGGCGTATAAATATGCACTACCTGCAAGGGGTCTTGGTTTGCATACGGAACGTTTTCCCAAGCATGCGCATATTGCAATGGATCAATACGCTTGAATTGAGTTTCCATACGGCGCCTCTTTCTTTTGTACGACTGCTACTTCTAGCTCGTTCTAGCTCGAGATGGATTGTTCTCGTTTCACCAATTTTCAAACTAATATTAATCCTTAAACTAACTATCTAGCTTATATTGTTTATGTAGCCTGGTAGCTTTGCCGATTTTATTGTCTCCTGCTTATACTTAATTACAGGACTGATAGATTTACGGACATCTCATTGATGGATTTGCATGACTTTCATTGATGGATTTACACGGTCTCTACTGATGGGATTGCATATCCTTCATTGACGGATTTACAAGCATCTCACTGATTGATTTACACGCTTACTACTAATCAATCTGCACCTAGCCCCGCCACCAAGCTTCATTTTCGCGATACCAGTCGATTGTCTGCTGCAAACCCGAAATAAAATCCGTACGCTTTGGCTAGCAGCCATACTCGTGTCGCAAAACTCTCGTACTCACATTGGAAACGAGCTTTTCTATACGTCGAGACTGTCCTCACAGAAGGATTAAGTAAACAACACGCTGTTCCGTCTATTAAACCCCAAAAGAATATAAAACTATTCCTGCCAAGATTAAACCAAGCGCAATTACTTTTTTCTTTGTAATTTTCTCTTTAAAGATAAACACGCCAAATAGTGTTACGTACAGATAACTTGTCGATTCCAAGACGGGGCCATACGACAACGGAACAACCCTATATGCAAAAATGCACATAAGGGTCGTGAGTATAAAGAGCGTATAAGCAAAAATAACTGGGAAATTAAGATACTCTTTTATTCGGGAGTCATACGTTTTAAGCGCTGCCTTCTTCAGTATCACTTGAGAAACCGCGCTGATAAAAGTCCCTAGAAGCAAGATTCCCGCATAAAGGGCAAGTGTTTCATTCATTTGCGCACCTTTTCTGGTTCATCTCTAGCTTCAGTGTCGCTATCGTCGATCTTATTACCGTCAATAGAGTCAATAACTTTTTGCGATGCAGCTTCAACATCCGCATAAGAAAACAACACCACGCCTGCAATTATCAATATTGCACCGCCAATTTTTGGTAAAGTAATAGGCTCTAAAAAGAAAAGAGCACCCCAGATAATTCCCCAAACAATAGTAATTGCTTTATTTGAAAATGCCGTAGTAAGAGGCATCCGTTTCAGAATTTGTTGCCAACCAATTGCGTACAATCCCAACAATGCCAAAATACCAGCATATAAACAACAAAATTCAATACTTAAAAAAGGAACGCCAGCAGCGGTTTTACTCAAAATGCCACTAGCAGAATAAACCATCAGAAGAATATGCAGTGCAAATAGATTTTTTATCTTGACACTCATATCGTTTCTTCCCCATTAGGCAAATACTTCTCCATTTTCTCAAAGCATTCACTAGAAAAAATAAAGAAGCCATATCGAGAAGCACTATCGGTAATAGGATGTATTTCCTGATCAATAGAACTGGAGTAATTAAGTAAGTCTGGATCTTCTTTTTCCATAGAAAGCAGTGCCTTCTTGTCTGCATCAGAAAAAATAAACCTAATTGCGGCATATTTAGACGCAGTGGAAGGACTCACGATCGGCTCAATTCCTAGGGCAACATCAATAACTGCATTTACATAATCAAAGCCAGTAGACAGTTGGACAAGATCGCTGCCTATGCAGTCGCCCCCCATTCGACTTCCAATTTCGATAATATATATATCACCGTTTGGTTCCATTTTTACTTCAGCATGTGAGGCGCCATATTCAATTCCTAACGAATTAAGAGCATGTTCTACAATTATGCAAATTTCTTGCTGCTCTTCCCGAATAACACGAGCTGGCTCCAAGTGGCCCTTCTCAATAAAATGCGGGGCACCTGTAGTGAATTTTTCCGTTAGTGCTAGAAAATGATGCTTTCCTTTCCAGGAAAGATACTCTACGCTAAATTCTCTACCTTCGACAAACTGTTCCACTAGAGCATTTGCGCCAAAGCTCTCTGTCCAAGCAGCTTCTAAAGCAGGTTTCATCCCCGATGGCTCTAGTACTTTAGTAATTCCTCTACTACCAGATCTATCAACTGGCTTAACTATCACAGGAAAACTGAGCTCATTAAAATCGAGTTCGTCACATGCCGTAACCATTATGCTCTTAGGAGAAGGATCGTGGTTTTTCTCAAATGCTTCTCGCATTAAATGCTTGTCAGTGCTCTTAGAAACGCACTCCATTGAATTTCCGACAAGTCCCATCACGTCAGCAACGTACGCAACGGTGATATTTGCAAGATCAGAACCTATACTCGCTATTCCATCAACACCGATTTCTTGACACTTTTGAAGGATCTTATCCTTTTCAGTAATACTAATCGGATAAAAGAAATCCGCAGTCTTTTCTCCTATATCTCCAGCTTCCCAAGCAAAAACGTGAGTTTCTATACCTCTTGATTTAGCTTTAAGAATTAATGGATTTTGAAAATCGGAAGCCCCGATTATTGCTAATTTCTTCATGGTTATCGCTTTCGTGAATTCGCCAAAATATCCCAGCGACCACTTTCCAATTCTTTCTTATAATCAAGCATCATTGAATGATAATCGGTGTATTCAGGAGAGAAGCCAAAATCGCGCTTCGCCTTTTCCATTGAATACAAAAAGGACGGTGTGTTGTTAGGCTTTTCAGGACAGTAAACGATTGACGAACCTTTTCCTTCGCCAAATACGTCAATCACTGCTTTAGCTTGCTCTTCCAAATCAAGCCCAACACCACTTGTCATATTGTACAAACCGTATGTCTTATCGCTCTCTAGCGCCATAAGGAAAGCGCGGGCGACATCCTTTACATAAACAATATCGCGAGAAATATGCGGATCGCCCCATATTTCGATATCTTTTCCCTCTTTTGCGTTATCGATAAATGTTTGTATACCTGATTTATAAGGTTTACCATTTACAAGAATGGTTCCATGAGGCCCTACGCCATATACTGGAGGAAATCGGAAACAAGCACACTGAAATCCATGCTGTTGGTTGTAGTATTCCATAACATCATTAGCTGCATTCTTGCTAATCACGTATACAGCATGATCTCCCGTGAATTTAAAATCTCTTGGCTCATCTTCAGTTATCGCGTAGCCCTTTCCCCAAGCCCCCGAAACATCCGAATAACTTGAAGTAGAGATTACTTTTTTGATGCCATTTTTTCTGCACCATTCAAGAATGTTGATCAAACCAATTACATTAATTTCAAAGTAATCCGCAGCGTTTTCTTCGTTTTCTAAGTCAGCCTGAGCGTTTGCGGGCAACAATCCAGCCAAAACTATAACGCCCTCAACATCGTTTGTTGGTAGATTGTCAAAATCACCAGGTTGAGTTATATCTAGCTGCAAGAACTGAGCGCCCATTTCCTTTAAAGCGTTACCTAGTTGCAAATTTCTTCCCGTAGCGACTACCTGTTTCCCAGATTGGATTAAGTGTTCAACGGTATACATGCCTATAAAGCCAGTTGCACCAATTACCACTATCATTCTTTGTCCTTCCCGTTAAGCACTTCAGCAATCACATAAAGCGGTCGGTGCCTTACTTCAGTAAATATATTTCCTACATATAGCCCAACTACACCAACAGCCGCCAAAATAAGACCACCGATTAAGAAAATTGATGCGACAGTGCTAGTCCATCCAACTAGCGCATTTACAGGATCAATTAAATGCCTTATCACCAAATAGGCAATTACCACAAACGAAATAAACGAGAAAAAGAGCCCTATATTGACCGCAAATTTTAATGGCTTAGTGGATTGAGCAGTAATCAGCTCAAAAGCCATTTTCATTTTTTTACTAAAGTTATATGAAGATTCACCTTCGAAACGTTCATCTCCCTCAAGATCAATAGCAGTCTGTTTAAAGCCAAGCCATTTAATAAAAATTGTATAAGCTCTATTGTATTCACGCATCCTACAGTAATTATCAATTACGATTCGCTTCGAAATACTAAAATTACAAATCGAACTATCATAATTTCCGTCGGTAAAATACTCATATACTTTATAGAAGGACCTAGAAAGAAGTTTGGTTAATCCAGAATCCTTTCTTGCTATTCGCCTAGCAAAAACAACATCATAACCCTCTTGAGCTTTTGCAAATAGTTGCGGAATAGCTTCTGGTCTATCTTGGAGATCGCAATCCATAACAACTACCCAATCACCACGAGAGCGATCCAACCCTGCCGTAATAGCACGAATTTGGCCAAAATTTCGAGAGAGGTTTATCCCTATTACTCGGCTATCTTTCTCGCATAAGTGCTCAATTTCTTCCCAAGAACCCTGAGGGCATGCATCGTTAACTAGTATTATTTCAAATTCCCACTTTTGCGATTCCAGCGTTTCTACCAGTCTTCTATGTAACTCTGGAAGAGCCGCACGACATCCGTATACTGGGACTACTATCGAAAGATCCATTTGCTACCTAACTAATTGTTTTCAAAGAAGGAACGTACGAGATTAATTACTACATTCTGATCTTCTTTAGTCAATCCATAGTACATTGGCAAGCGCACTAAGCGATCACTTTCTTGTGTGGTAAAAATATCCTCGGCATCAAATCGGCCATATTTTTGCCCCGCGGGAGAAGAATGCAATGGCACATAATGAAAAGTCGCTTGCACGCCATATTCCTTTAAATAAGCTATAAAGGCAGTTCTTTGTTCAAGATCTTTGAGCTTTATATAAAACATATGAGCATTGTGCTTACATTCTGGTGGAATCACAGGAAGCTCAATCTTTCCCTTTTCCTCTAAATCTGCAAATGCCCGATTGTAGGTTTCCCATAAATCCAACCTTGCCTCGTTGATTCTATCTGCAACCTCAAGTTCCCCCCATAAATAAGCCGCATTCATGTCACTTGGTAAAAAACTACTTCCGTAATCAACCCAGGTATATTTATCTACCTGTCCTCTAAAGAAACGAGACCTATTTGTTCCCTTTTCACGAATAATCTCGGCACGGTCATTAAACTCCTTGTTGTTAATCAAGAGAGCTCCACCTTCGCCCATTGAATAGTTTTTTGTTTCGTGAAATGAATAGCAGCCAAAATGACCGATTGTTCCTAATGCTCTTCCTTTATAAGCACTCATTACACCCTGCGCAGCATCCTCAACCACAAGCAAGTTATGCCGATTCGCAATTTCCATAATCGTATCCATTTCGCATGCAACACCGGCATAATGAACAGGCACTATTACTTTAGTCTTGTTTGTTATTGCTTTTTCTATTTTTTTCTCATCTATATTCATCGTATCTGGGCGGACATCGACAAACACCAACTTTGCACCAACGCCAACAAAAGCCGTTGCTGTAGTAGAAAAAGTGTAGCTAGGAAGTATTACCTCGTCTCCAGGCTCAAGATCACACAAAATTGCAGCCATCTCTAAAGCAGAAGTACCACTGGTAGTTAATAATACTTTTTGACACTGAAAAGAATCTTCGATCCATTTATTACAACGTTTGGTAAATTCACCATCGCCACAAATCTTTTTATTATTAATAGCTTGTTCAACATAGCGTAATTCGCTACCGACAAATGGAGGCTTATTAAAGGGAATCATTTTGCTCAATCACCTGTGCTATCAAAGACAAATATTTCCATGCATATTTTAATCTATCTTCATAATTTGAATTAGATTTTCCGACTCACCCAATGCAGCAATAACAGCGTCAGTACAATTATTTATTATTAGAGTTATCCGAAGATTCATGAATAAAAAGTTTTCTTTTTCTAAGTATTAAAAGAGCGGCTAAACTCACCAGTCCAATCAAGCTACATATCCCGCCAAACTTCAATCCCGGCGTAATGTAATTAAGTTCAATTCGATGAGTTCCCTCACCTTCTACGATTACCGCCATAAACGATTCGTTTGCTTTTGCAATATTGGCAGGCTTGCCGTCTACGGTAGCACTCCATCCACTGGAATAAGGAACAGAAACTATTAGCGCCCTTGTATATTCATCGGAAAGCACATCAACAGTAGCCGTTATGCCATTGTTTTCCAAAGTGAATTCTGCCGTATTATTTGTTATAAGTTTATCTAAGTTACCTTCAATTACCTCGATTGGCTGATGCGAAACATAGACATTGCTGCATCTATATATACCTTTTTGGGAAAATGAAATAGTATACTCTTTCACTTTCCCAGCCGAGTATCCCATATTAAGTGCAAAATTAGCTTTCCCTCCATAGCTGGCTGAAGCAGGAGTTACCAAGCCAAAAGATTTACTAAAATTTCCCGAAGTGACAGAAATACGTGTCGAGCTACTCTTGGAATATTTAAGACTTTTCAGAAATTCCTTAAATGACGAAAAACTGATGCTTTTGTCCTCCGACTGAAATACCAGGTTATCGAAACAAACATAATTCTCTGAGTATTCTTTCCCTTTTACCGCAATCGTTAATGAGGCATTTTCTTTTTGAACATTAATTATTCCTTCGTCAATTGTTAAACCATCGGTATTTATTACTTCTATTCTTTCATTTTCCGTTGTGAGTTTGCATTCAGCGCTAGCATTATTCGGCAGAACATAGCCATTAGTTAAGATTTCCTGCTTTTCTACTGAATTGCTACTGTTAAATTGTCTCTTTGATACCTCATTATTACTAGAATAAACAATTGGTAATGCATTTGATGTTTCATAAATATCATATTGCTCCTCTTTCGGAGCGCCCATTCTATTTACATACCGATACGGAACTTCGTCTTCATCGGACACATTCACTACAAAGTATTTTGCCCCAAGAAGCCTATTCAACGCGTACCTTTGATCATAGCCGTTGAATCTATAATTAAGATAATCCCCCGTTAAACCAAGGTCTGTATTGAAATTGTCCAACTCTTGGTTATAAAAACTTGAGTAAAAATCCATTGAATTAAATTTATTTACTAAACCAGCGTTTCTTGTTCCGTAAACATATGCCCTATCTATTCGATACTCTTCTTCCAACCCCGAAAGACTATTATCAAGAAAGTTTAATCGTTGAATTGTTGAAAGAGCCTTACCTTTGTCTACGAATCTTTCAGAAAAATTGCCACCTATTGAACTGTTATAAATGCAAGACATCAAAGAAATATTAGCAATAATCAGCACTATCGATATAGTTAATTTAACTATATCGCTTGGAATTCTCTGAATAATGTATACAAAGAAAACGAGAGTTATTGCAGCAAAAAATACAATTAAAATCGAATGGATGCTCTTTTGATCGACAGCAAACAAAGTCGAAATCATAATAAGAGCCATATATATTACGGTTATAATCTTTTTTTCTTTTTTACCTAAATGACCTAAATGAGAAAAACTCAAGGTCACTGCATACGCTCCAGAAAAGCCTAATATAAACAGCCATCGATCTGTCACATATCCAAACCCATTCATTACGTGCCCCACAAATGGAATCAAAGAGCCCAGCAAGCAGGCTATCGCACCAAATGCCCATGCCTTTTCTTCTTTAGTGGATACACTCTTTCGCAAAGCCAGCAAAACCACAATACATAAGCTAGGTAAAACTCCTATCGTGATTGCGTTTTGACTTTCATAACCCCCCAAAAGTCGATAAACATATTCCCAATAGTAGTTAAAGTCAAACAAAGCTGGCACGGTGCGCTCTAATCCAACACGACCCATTGAACTTAAGGCAATTATCTCGGGAATTGCAACAATTCCTGCAAGCAAAAATGCAATAAAAATATAGAGAAGAAATCTTAGAAAATGACCCAGAAAGACCTTAGGGGAACGAATATTAAGAATATAAAAACATTTAATCAAGCAGTAGATTAAAAGAACAATACAAGTCATGTATGTGAAATAAACAGAAAAAGCCATCTGAAAGCCCATTGCGATAATAAATATCAGAGGGCTTTCACGCTTGAACACCTTATCAGCGCCCAATAAGATTAACGGCAGTAGAATTGTTACATTTATAAAATTTGGATGCCCCAAAACACCCCAAAACACCACAAAGCCACAACCGACGTAGCAGAGTGCTCCACATAATGTTGCTCCAGGAGAATGACGGTGCGAGAACGAATAAATAGAATAAGTAACTGCCGCTAAATAAAATCGAAGAAAAACGAGAAATTCGAAAGCGCACTCTGCATAATCAGATGGAACCAAAACTGAAAGTAAGTTAAACGGGTCGTTAAAACATCCTGCAGTAGTATAAAAAACATCAGCTCCCAAACCCTCATTGAAAGAATAGAGTTGAGGGTCAAATTTCCCAGTCTGAAGGAAACAAACTATAGTATCCCTTATCCAATCTCCTTCATATACAAAGAAATTGAAATACAAGTCCAGAGCATCTGCATCACATATAAGCGATTTTCCTTCGATGATATGAACGAAGGTAAGACCAAAAAACGCCACAAAACAGCACAATAGCAAAACAGAGTAGTATTTTAAGTGGCCTCTTTTTTTAAACAAAATTACATTCCTTGCTGCTCTTAGGAGTTGTTAACAGAATACTTTCAAACTAAGGCCAAGCACTAGCTTAGTCTTATAAAATATTTTTATTCCTATATGCAATATGCTCGACCCATTCTAGATTATTCAAATACCATTGGATTGTATTCGAAATTCCCGTTTCAAAATCAACTTCAGGCTGCCATCCAAGATCTTTTTTTATTTTATCTGGAGCAATACCATAGCGCCGATCATGCCCTTTTCTATCAGCAACAAAAGAAATGAGGCTATCGGAAATCGCTTTATCAGCTAGACATGTTGAACACTTATCGATTATTGTCTTAACAACCGAAAGGTTAGATCGCTCGTTATGTCCACCAATATTGTAAACCTCTCCTATCTTCCCCCTAGAAAGAACTAAGTCCACAGCCTTACAATGATCTTCGACATAGAGCCAGTCACGAACATTTAGCCCATCCCCATAAACGGGAAGCTGTTTATGGTTGACAGCATTACTTATCATTAAGGGGATCAATTTTTCCGGAAACTGATACGGACCATAATTATTCGAGCAACGAGTAATATTGATAGGGAGTCCATAAGTATCCCCATACGACAAAACAAACATATCCGCAGCAGCCTTAGAAGCCGAGTAGGGACTATGGGGATTGAGAGGAGTGTTTTCGTTAAAGAAGACATCAGGTTCTTCCAGAGACAATGAACCATACACTTCATCGGTGCTTATTTGTAAAAATTTACATTCGCTAAATCCTCCTCTTTCGTTTTCCCAACAACTCTTGGCTACATTCAGCAGGGTCACCGTGCCAAGAACATTGGTTTCAGCAAATATCTCTGGACTTACGATAGAGCGATCAACGTGAGATTCGGCCGCAAAATTAACTACATAATCTGGAGCAAATTTTTCAAAAATTTGCTCCAGAGATTCTCTATTCCTAATATCACCATGAACAAAACTATATCTTTGATCCTGCTCTACTGATGCAAGGTTTTCTAAATTGCCTGCATACGTCAGGGCATCTAAATTAACGATATGTATATCCTTATGATTTTTTAAAAGGTATAAAATAAAGTTACTTCCGATAAACCCCGCGCCACCAGTTACAAGATATGTCTTCATAAAAACAATACCTCTCTTTATAAGATCCTGTTTTCCGCTACGTGATATAAATGTTTTCCGTATGCAGTCTTTTCATACCGCTTTGCTTGCTTCAAAAGCGTTTCTTTGTCTATCCAAGAATTATTAAATGCTATTTCTTCCAAGGAAGCAATTTGAAGCCCTTGATTTTGTTCAACAGAACGCACAAATTCACTCGCCTGATACAAACTAGGTATAGTGCCTGTATCCAACCAAGCAGAACCACGGTGAAGAATCTCGACTTCTAGCGATCCGTCTTCTAAATAAAAGCGATTAAGATCAGTTATTTCCAATTCTCCGCGGTCTGATGGTTTCACTTTTTTTGCAAAATCCACAGCGCGATTGTCGTAAAAATATAATCCCGTAACCGCATAGTTAGATTTTGGATTCTCGGGTTTCTCTTCTATAGATATAACTTTCCCGTCCTTGTTAAATTCAACAACACCGAAGCGTTCTGGATCTTCTACATAATAGCCAAAGACTGTCGCACCGTGCTCCTTTACAGCCGCACGACGCAATAGCGAAGTAAGTCCGCCTCCATAGAAAATATTGTCGCCTAATATAAGCGCACAAGAATCTCCATCAATAAAGTTCTCACCGATAATCAAAGCTTGAGCTAACCCATCTGGGGTAGGCTGCTCGGCGTATGATATATTAATTCCGTATTCCGATCCGTCCTTTAAGAGCCTTTGAAAATGAGGTAAATCTATCGGAGTAGATATAAGAAGAATATCCCGAATACCTGCAAGCATCAAAATAGAGAGCGGGTAATATATCATTGGTTTATCATAAACGGGAAGTAATTGTTTTGAAGTAACAGTCGTTAGTGGATATAGTCTGGTACCCGAACCACCCGCAAGGATTATTCCTTTCATTTTTTCTCCCTAGTTAAATAATTATTGTTTATAGAAGTCTTCATTTAATTGAAATATATATCAAACCAAAGCAAATAAGTTATCTTGATGTCTTACTTATATATAACTACCGTGGTACCCACCTTAATATTATCGTACATCCACTTTGCTGCCGTTAGTGGAAGCCTAATGCATCCATGAGATAAGCTCTTTCCGAGTTCGTCATTTGAAGCAAGGATTGAATGAAAGAAATACCCTCCCCATATTTGAGTACACCATCGCGCTCTACTATCGGTAGTTAAAGTTTTTCTTTTAAATCCAGTCGTAGAATATTTGCCTTTAATAGTGGGCGTACTCGCTTTTCCCGTGACACAATTCCAATAATAATATAAATTCCAGTTATTTTTCTTTCCTTTGAATACCCCAACTTTATGATCTGATAAATCCACAAGTATCAAATAGTTGGTATAACTTGAATAGCCACTATTATTTGCCTTGTTGAACATTGTCTCTTGCTCTTTTGTTAGTTTGGGACCATATGGTGTGGCAGATGCATAATCCATAGAAGAGAAATTGGACCATTCGCCGTCCACAAATGCTTGCACAACAAAGTAGTACTTCACTCCACTTGTCAGTCCTGAAATGTGATATGTCAATGCTGTGCAATTAAGAGTATACGTTTTAAAACCTGACCCCTGCTTTACGGCAACAGCGTACTTTGTTGCTCCTGGCACCGATTCCCAATTCAACCGCACAGATCGATCTCCAGCAATCGCTTCTACTTGCGGGGCGATTATTCCGTGAGGTGTGGCCTCTACTACCATGGAAGGAGAACTCGAAGACCACTTACCATCAACATTTGCCTGCACAAGGAAATAATGGGTCTTACCGTTAGAAAGATTGGAAATGGTATAGGTGGTCTCTGTGCACTTGGTAGTAAACGTCTTGTATTTTCCGTTTACATATTCGGCAATTGCATATTTTGTTGCACCAGAAATGGGCTCCCAAGTCAGAGTAACCGTGCCGTTACCAACAGATGACACTTCTGGTTTTGGAGCAGTGGAATCGTCGACAATAACACTAACCAAATTGTTATTTGAATATGCAGACCATTCACCATCTACGAAAGATTGAACAAGGAAGCTATATTTTGCTCCCTTTTCTAGATCTCTAATCACATAAGAAAAATCCATACAATCGTAAGTATATGTTTTATATTTTCCATCACTCTGCTTAGACGCAACTGCATACTTTGTTGCTCCTGGCACTGGTTCCCAATTCAAAACAACAGAACTATCGCCTAGTAACTTAGCGGTAGGTTTTGGAGCAGTGGAATCATTTGGAGTTGCTTCAACTAAATCCTTATTGGTGAATTTTGTCCATTTTCCATCAATGTAGGCCTGAACTAAAAATTGATAAGTCGTACCGTTAGTAAGCCCCGTCACAGTATATTTGGTTTCTGAACAATCATAAGTATATGTTTTGTATTTGCCGTTATTTTGTTTAGATGCAATTGCATATTTTGTTGCACCTGGCACTGGTTCCCAGGTAAGGGTAATACCAGAATCAAACTCATCTTCAACGTTAACATGAGGTATAGCAGTTTCTCGGGCGATAACACTTATATATGACTTATCGGAAATGGAAGTCCATTCTCCATCAATATAAGCTCTCACATAGAATACATGTTCTACATTAGTGGAAAGATTTTCAACAACATAGAATGGTAAAACGAGCGAAGACGTATACACCATTCCGCTAGAACCTATCACGGCATATTTTGTTGCACCTGGCACTGGTTCCCAGGTAAGAGTAACCTTGCCGCTTT